>Ga0209394_1000239_pt1 | contig 49891 bp, 61 predicted proteins | sample JNZ201metaG_FD_184122 | JGI IMG/M metagenome (GOLD analysis project Ga0209394, IMG submission 184122) | Hot spring microbial communities from Jinze hot spring, China to study Microbial Dark Matter (Phase II) - JNZ 20120812A (SPAdes) (version 3) ...
ACAGGATTTGATTAGCTATTTCTTTAGCTGTCTCTATGGTGTAGAATCCTCTTTTAACCATGTTTTCTAAGGCTTCAGCGGTTACTTTCCTTGCTAAAGCTGCCTTGCCATAGATCCATTCGAGGACATACGCGTCGCTGAAGAAGCCGCATGTCTTCCCAGCCGGCAGTATCTGTATTCTCTCAAGCAGGTGCTGACTTATGCTTTCCGGGAAGAAGCAGTACCACCAGTAGCCATCCAAATAAACATTGGGGTAATTCTTAGCTATAACCGTTAGCTCATGAGACTGAAACCTGTAGGCGGAAATTATGTGAAAGTCCATGTCCCTATACAGATGGAAGAAATAGCATAAATATTTGAGACCTCTCTGCTTGAAGCAGACCGCTAAATCAGGCGGAGAAGCCCCCGGTAGATCCCTAACCACCCCCACCATTAACTGTATTGGGAGGTTATGCTCCCGACATAGATCCAGTATCGTGGATAACGCCGCTGACCTTAAGCGCATCATTTCGGCTTCGGAGATAGGTTTACCAGAGTAAAGCTTACCATAGGCGGCTTCAGCGAGACCCGTATGCGTCGGCTTATAGATTTCAAAGCTCTGCATGGAAACCGCAGCTGAAGCACTATACCCCTTATAGGCTTCAAATATGCTTGCTAAAATATCCCTCAATTTATCGAGGTTCAACACCTGCTCTCCATAAATCTTCTCAAGTCTTCTAATGGATTCCCCGGATAAACCACTAACGAATGGATCCAGCCTTAGTGAAGCTACGTAGAGACTTTTGTCGAATTCAGGCTTAGGCTCCGTAAGAGGATTTATCGTTAAAAAAATCCTCGCTACTTTTATTTTATCCCTGATTTTATTAGCCCACCCGCCATTCAACGCTTCTAACTCCATTTCTTCTTTTAGTTTAGGCCAGCTGCTTGGACTGAGATCCTCATGGAAATCATATAGGTCGGATAAGATTCTGTTGAGGCACCAATAGGTAGCAGTATTTCTAATTAGCTTAAAATGCTGGATTAACTCGCTAACCGGGTCAGCGCTTTTAGCTATAATCTCGTCAACTGGGAAACCTAAACTTCTAAGCTCAGTGGCTATATAATGGTAGAGCATTATTTGCATTGGATTTATGGCTGTGGGCTTCCTAAAATTTATGTGAGTATGAACGTCTATAAGAGGTACGTCATTAATATAGTCTGCTATGCTCAATTCCGCTCCCTCACATGAAAATTATGGAGACGAAGCATTTTTAAAAGGTTGCTGCTCCATTAATTGTTGACAGGAGGCCTTATATTTGGCGAGAAAGTCTCGGGTGAGGTTAATTTCAATTATATTTGCGTTGATAATTGGGCTACTTATAGGAAACTATCTCAGCGAGATAAAGTATATGGAGGAAAGAGAAAGAATAAAGGTTGAGCTAGCCGAGAAAAATAAAAGGATTGAAGAGCTGAATGAGCTCGTGGAGGATCTGCAGGCGTGGCTTGAGGGCAACACAACAATTTATAGCGAGAAGATAGCGCTTTTAGAAGAGCATATAACTGATCTGGAGAAGCAGCTGAGGATAAAGATTTTAGGTGTCTATTTCTCGCCAAGGGGTGGATGCGCGGATGCAATTATCAGTTGGATAAACCGCGCGAATACCTCCATCTACATATTAATTTACAGTTTTACACTTGACTCGATTGGAAAAGCGATTATTGAAGCATATAGTCGAGGGGTTGATGTTAAAGCTGTCTTTGAAAAGAGCCAAATAACTCAGTACAGCGAATATTGGAGGCTGAGAGACGCCGGTATACCTGTACGTAACGATACGAACCATGAATCCATGCACCATAAAGTCGTCATAATAGATGGGGAGATAGTTATTACAGGAAGCTATAATTGGTCTAAAACAGCTGAAGAAAAGAATAATGAGAACCTGATAATTATAAGGAGCAAAGATATTGCCGAAATATATAGGGAGGAATTCGAAAAAATATGGGACAAAAGCGTTTAAGAGAACATTTAACCATAAACTAATCTAACGATAATAGAGGATGTGAGACAGCGTTAATATACTGGGTCAATACATTTATTTTCAACGTCTAGATTCACTCCACAGCTGGTTGTTTGATGAATATGGATAGTGAGGGTAGAATTAGAGCACGTACACTGTATTGGATAATATTGATAGTGTCAGTTATTCTAGTTTTTTCTATTCTACTCAGCCGTGAAATAGTATCTTTCTGGCTTAATCTCATGGAGTTTGGGGACCTATTTTTGAAGCCCATATATTTCGGACTGCTAGGCGGCTTCATATTGGCATTAATCGCTTTCTTTAGAATAGATTTTAAGAACAGGAGGTCTATTACATGGTGGTTCATTAACCTAATAGCCAAAATAATTCGTTCAGGAGGGGGTCTGGAAAGGGTTTCCCCCATATGGTTTGACTTCGATGGTTTCAGAATGCCCTTGCTTAAATTCCTTTTATGGCAGCTTACTAAGGCTTTAATTGGCGCGTTTTTCTTAAGCAACACCTTGTTCGGCATGGCGGTTGATGCGATTATCATGGGCTGGAACCCAAACCTCGAGATGCTTACTAAAATCTTCAGCCTTCCATTTATAACGCCTCCAATGGATATGTCATATGCGGAAAAGAATCTTCTGCCCGTAATCCCGGCATTGGTTCTTTTGATCCCGCCGCTGCTTCACGCCCTTTTAATTCGATTAATTCTTTTAGTTGCAGTGACGCACATTGTGCGCATACTCATGCCGTTTATCGCCGCCTACCTCTGGGATCTTGAGATACCAAGTCCGGAAAGATTCATGCCAACCATACAGGCTTTAATAGCGGTCTTCGTTTTGTGGCTTGCGATAAACAGGTTCTTTGCAGCATTCATTGATTATAACACTAAATATGAGATTCTTGGACTGATAGCTGCAAGCTTCGCATTAATATTATTCGCGGCTTTAGATAAAAGGGCGATCAGTCTTAGTACGGGTAGGGTCTTTAAAAGGCGGCAGGTTTTTGCCCGTATTCTAACCCTGACAATAATAGGCGTATTATCCGGCACATTTATAATGCTCAATAATAGTGTAGCGGATGTAAGGAAATTAGATATGCTCGGACCATACGTTGTGCAGATGATATCGGTCAACAGGTATTTAGCTGAGCTCGATGCCGTAAAGGAGGCGCCTTATGAATTCGGCCTCTCATCAATCAACCCAAACGAAATAGACGAATACATTGCGCAGGTTGAGGGGCTTTTAGAAAAGGTGCGTTTATGGGATCAGCAAGCATCTTTTGATAAGCTTAGACCTGAGATAGGTTTGATACCCTACGTTGACTTCGCTGAGGTTGATATTTTACGTTTTAATGGCTCGCTTTATTGGAGCGCCTCAATGGATTTAATACTGCCTCAGAGCGTTAGACCGGAGGATAGATGGTATGCAACCCACTTCGTTTACACGCATGTGCCTAATGGTTTCCTCATGCTTGACGCACATACAGGGAAGATTGTTGATGCATCTAAATTCTTCCCGCAAAGAAGAATATATTATGGTGAAGGCGGCCTCTTTCGAGAAACCTGGGTTGCGTTTCCGAAAGATAGAACTTATAGCGTTGAAGTTGGGGGACACTTTTACAGCGGGAAAGGCGGCGTTGATGTTTCTCCCCCATTAAGCTGGATATTTGAGCCGAACTTCCTCCTTTCATATCCAACCACGGTTATGAGGATTCTAAGGTATAGAGATGTTTTCGATCGCATGAAGCTCCTATTCCCATATTTCACGTACGAGTTTAACAGACAGCGAATCGATATATGGCCTGTGACTGATGGTGAGCGAACATATTGGGCTATGCCGTTAATCGTTTTTCTCGGCACAGAGCATGTTCCCTGGAGCGATGGAAACGAGTTTGGTAGGCTCGCGGGCTACGCGCTAATAGATGTGTATAACGGCGACATTCAGCTGATCGTTATTGGAGATGACTTCTTCAGCCAGCTATTTAAGAGAACCTATAGTGAATATATTCGCGCAGATGTCCCTGACTGGCTTAAAAGCCAGCTAAGGTATCCGGAAGAACTTTTTGAGTGGAGAGTGAACATGTACAACTTCTTTCATGTAACCGATCCAGCAATATTTATTGCCGCGAAAGAGTTTTACGTTATACCTAAAGGCATTGATACATACTATATTATAGCGCAGCCTCACGGCTTCAATGAAACAGAATTTGTCGGGATACTTTCACTCGAGCTCCGCGGGGCTCTTGGAGAGAATTTAGCCGGCTATATGGTTGTAAGAAACGATTATCCCCATACTGGAGAAATGATATTCTATAAGGTTCCATTGGAAAGCAAAACTAAGCTCCTGGGTCCGACGGCTGTGAACGAAGCCTTGGAAAGAAACCCCGACTTTACAGCTCTAAAGACTCTGCTTAGGGAGCCGCGCGTGGGAAATCAGATCTTCTATAGGATTGGCAGATACGATGTCTTCATAATACCGGTGTATACTGCTCCGGGAGGAGGAGTCGTCACCCAAATAGGCGTCATAGCAACTGTTGGAGCGGACTTCACAGGTGAATATTATGTGGGTTTAGGCGCAACGATCAAAGAGAGCTTCCGCTCCTTCCTCTCTAGAATTGCTGGGGTTCAGGTTCCGCCCCCGAAGCCAGAGATAAGTGAAGAGGAAAGGGTCTCCAGGATAATTGAGGTAATTAAGGATGCGGGTTTAAAGGTGCTTAAGCCCACTGAGATTCATCCCCATATATCTTTCCTAGTAGATAGCGTGAGATATGTTTCTGATGATGACTGGGTAAACGTCCAAAGGTGCCTAAATAATTTTATAGCTGTATGCGGAAACTATAATGCGAGTAGGGTCTTCGTTTGGAGAAGTGATGGAAAACTGAACGTTGGCATATTAATCAACGTTGAAGGAATTATAGAGCTCTACTACATAGAGATAGATCTTAGCTGAAAGGTGAATAAGTAATGTCGATGAACAATTCAAGCGAAACTTTGCTGAACCTCATACTGGGGGTGAGCGCTGCCCTAGCGGCTATACTTCTAATAGTGGTGTTTAAGGTTAAGGGAGGACTTTTAGGAGCCATTCTCGGATCCATAATAGTTTTTGCATTGATTTACTGGATGAGGGAGGTTAAAAGAATCTTTAGTGCGCAAAGAAAAACGGTTGAAGAACATGACTGGCTCTATGACCTTATTGAGGAGGGGGAGAATTTGATCTTCGTGGCAAAGGTTCCGGGACCGCCCGAAGAAATAAAGGTAAGAGTATCTGACGGGGTATTGGAGATTAAGGGGGGTGGAAACTTTCTTAGAAGAGTGGAGATATCGAAAGATGCAAAGCTTGTGGAGAAATCTTATGCGAATGGGGTTCTATTATTAAAGCTGCGGGTATCGCAAATAAAACAGAGCAGGCTACAGTAGCCGCAATTTATGTAATTATGTGATCTACACACATTTTACTTCAAATTACCCGCCGTTTTTAATCCCTCGTCACGTGATCCCAGTTTAACTATTGGTTTTGCCCAATCCCCATATTTTATCCAGATTAGAGCTGCGATTCCTCCTATAAAATTGCTTAACGCTATCGCTAACCATGCTCCAGATGATCCCATGGCAAAGGGGAAGGCTAACATGTATCCTAACCCCGCCCTAATACCCCACAGCCTAAATATTCCGATTAGTGTTGGGGTTAACGTGTGACCTGAACCTCTACCAGTCGACATAGCGACCATAAATAAGCCGAAGAATGGTAGTGTGGGTAGGAGTTTTTGGAGAAAGGAGCTGGTTTCGGCTATTATTAATGGGTCATCGGCGAACACGTCGGCTAAGAGCCCTCTAATAGGGTAAATGATCGTTGCCCCCAACGCAACCAGCGTGAATGTTAATAGGCAAGATTTATATGCGACCTCCCTAGCCCTCCTAATATTTCCAGCTCCTAAGCTCTGTCCAATCATTATGGCGGTTGCTCCGCTGAGACCGAAAAGGGCTGCGTCAACTATATCCATTATAACAAACCCTATCGCATAGGATGTAGCCGTCACTATGCCGAGATCATTCACTATCCTCAGCTGCATTAGGAAGGCGAAACCATTCGTTAATCCTAGGACGAGGATCGGTGAGCTTATGCGGGCAACCAGAGTAGCCCATTCAAGATCCATATCTCTGGTGAACATTATCTTAAGATCCGGGTAGCTTCTCCTAATAATATAGGCCAGCGTCAGCGTTGATATGCCCTTACCCATGACATCTGTGATAGCTGCACCTATGACTCCTAGCCTGGGAAACGGACCTATCCCGAGAACTAGGAATGGGTCTAGTAACGCATTTAAGCTGACTGCTGCAGCATTAACGATTGCCGGTTTCCTAGTATCGCCCACGCTTTGAAGGATCGTTGTAAAGGTCAGCGATACATAGTTCAGTAAGATGTCGAAGGCTATTATACCTGAGTATTTGATGACCTCTTCAAAGATTTCTTGCGGCGTCGATATAATGTAGGAGAAGATAAACTCTCTTAAGGCTAAAAGCGTCATGCAAAAGATGATTCCAGCGAAGAATAGTACTGTAAAAAATCGTGATGCTGAGCGGCTAGCCTCCCTATACGATTTCCCACCCACATATTGGGAGACCATTCCTAGACATGCCGCGGTCAACGCCATGGCGAAAGATTGAAAAAGCATTATAATGGGCCACGTCTGTCTCGGAACTGCCACAGTAATATCGCTATATTGGCTTAGCCAGTATGCGTCCGCGGTATTGTATACGACAATGATCAGTTGGTTTAGGAGGGGAGGCGCACCTAGCCATAACAACATGCGAAGAATTGGACCGTGAATTATCCTGTCCCGATATTTACTTATTGAAGTGGCTTCACTCGAATCGCCGTCTTCATCAGCCATGAGTATAATTGAGCCGAAATTATCACTTAAAAGTTTTTATGCTAAGTTTAACATTTTTAGCCGCCTACTAGCAACGCTTATATCTAAGCCCCCTAACTAATTATTCCCCATAGCAATGGAGAGGTTGCTGAAAAATAGATAACCCATATTCACGTCTCTCGATGGGGATTGAGCGGTTTGAATCTAGCGATGTTTATAGCTCCCATAATAAGCATGCTTACTCAAGTTTTCTCCATCTTCTTAGCCTATAGGATTTTTCATAGACGTAATATTTCTGAGAAAATACTTGAGCTTTCGAAAATTATTAAGAATGGAGCCGTAACCTACTTAAACCAGCAGTTTTTAGCGGTTTTAGTATTCAGTATAGCTTTAGCCGTTGTGATGGGCTTATTCTTTAACCTATTTACCGCCATAACTTTCTCTATCGGATCGTTTTTCTCAGCTCTCTCAGCATATTTAGGGACCTTGATAGCTGTCAATACGAACTCTAGAACAGCCGAAGCCGCAAAAGAGGGTTTCAGAGAAGCCTTCATATTAGCCTTTGAAGGCGGCATGTCTACAGGCCTAATGTTAACCAGCTTAGGTTTACTTGTTGTCAGCGGATTACACCTAGTGTTCTCGGCTCTTGGGCATGAAGATCCGGAAAACTTGGTTGGCTTAGGATTTGGGGCAAGCTTAGTGGGGTTATTCGCACGCGTGGGTGGAGGAATATACACTAAGGCAGCAGATATAAGCGCGGATCTGGTTGGTAAAATCGAGATAGGTCTACCTGAAGATGACCCGCGTAATCCAGCTGTGATTGCGGATCAGGTTGGCGATAATGTTGGCGATGTTGCTGGAACTGGCTCGGACGTATTTCAGTCTTACGTTTGCACCCTTATAGCGGCAATGATACTGGGGGCATCTGTACGCGGCATAGCTGGGCTAACCTATCCACTACTAGTTCTAGGAGCTGGCATAATTTCTTCAGCCGTCGCCCTCTTTCTATCTTCCAGAGCCCTAAGCGGAAACTTGGAAGAATCCGTTTACTTAGGAATAGGTATTTCAGCGCTTTTAGCATCTTTAACTTCAGCCGTAATATCACAGATCTTTTTCGGCAACTTAAAGGCATTTTATGCAACTTTAGCAGGAATCGTAGCGATACTGCTGCTAGCCTATGTAACCAGTTATTTCACTTCACCTAGGGGGAGGGTTGTGAGGAGCATAATGTTCGCATCTAAATCTGGACCTGCAATGAACGTTCTTACAGGGTTATCGGTAGGCTTGGAAGCAGTTTTTATACCCACTCTAATTCTTTCCGCGGTAATCTTTCTAGCATACCATTTCGAGGGGTTATATGGCATAACGCTTTCAGCCATCGGCTTCCTATCTATAATGGCTACGTTCGTCTCAATATCGGCTTATGGACCAATAGTCGATAACGCGAATGGTTTAATAACAATGTCAAATATGGAAGTAGGTTTACGTAGAACTATGGATATACTCGACTCCATAGGCAACATGACTAAAGCGGTATGTAAAGTTTATGCGATCGGAACCTCGGCATTAGCGCAGGTTGCGATCTTTTCAGCCTACCTAAATGCTGCGAAACTAAAAGCCATCAATGTAGTAAACCCCGTTGTGGTGGCTGGGATGCTTATCGGCGGCTCCCTCTCCTTCATCCTATGTTCGCTAGTGATTAAGGCGGTCAGTAAAGCAGCTAACACGATGATCGAGACCATTCGAAGACATTTTAGAAACAGCTCTAGATGCAATGGAGACAAACGTAAACCCATCTATATTCAATGCATAAATATAAGTTCAAAAGCAGCGCTGAAAGGAATGTTTTATCCAGCGATACTTTCAGTCATCGCAGCATTCGCAGTCGGCCTACTTCTAGGTCCGGAAGCTATGGGAGGTTTTATCGTCGGGAACCTGGCCACAACGTTGCCGCTCTCCCTAATCATGTGTATAAGTGGTGCGGCGTGGGATAATGCTAAAAAATGCGTCGAAGCCAGCAGAAGGAAGAAGAAAGAAGATTTAACATACGTGTCGTCAGTTATAGGCGATACGGTAGGCGACCCGCTAAAAGACGCCGCTGGACCATCATTAGATATATTCATAAATCTGATTGGAGCAGTGGCGCTAATCTACGCCACACATGTGCTTTAACGCGAAATACTCCCTAAAATTTTCTAAAAATTTAAGGTAGCGGAATTGCAGAAGCGTTTAGCAGTCTTCTTCCCAAAATAGGTTTTCTCTCCAAATATCTACTTCAGTATCTAAGTGCGTAGATTCGGGGGATGCCATTTTAATTAAGTCTTCCTTCCCGCTTGAATAGCCGAACGCTATTAAAACGTCGCCGGCTTCAATCCTCGTATCAGGTTTTGGTCTCATACATTTGTCACCCCTCTTTATGGCGAGAATCCGCATTCCGGTCTCTTCAGGTATACGAGTTTCCCTTAGCATTTTATTGGCCAACGGCGATTTCGCGTCTACCCTAACATACGCTATTGTTTCCTCAGCGTCCCTTATAGCCACCTTGATAATAGGGTGTGGTTCGATTCCCCTTAAAATAACTTCAGCTATCTCGGCTGCGGCATCGGATATCTTCTCTGCGGCGACACCTAACCTTATGAGCCCAAGAGTCCCCTTAATATCGCTCTCATCAAGCTTGCTTGACAAAACTAGCAGTTCGAAGTTTGTATGCATTTTATCAATGTATTCTTCAAGCGCATATACTTCCTCCGCCAGCTCCCTGCTATTCATTACGAGCGCTGAATAGGCTAGGGCTATCATCAGCTCAGAAGTATCTTTAAGCTCAACGAATCGATCAACTATTTCCTTAAACCATTTTTCACCCCTCAGTTCTTTGAGCATCGGCTCCTCGCTCTTCAAGAACCTTTCACCTATTTTTTCTCTGAGCTCATTTATTCCCGCGGAGACGCCTCGCGCAATTAAAACGTCACCTTCCTTTATCTTCTCCTCATTTCCAGGATTTATTATCCACTCCTTATTCCTCCTAATAGCTATTATATCTACTCCCATTGAGGCGGGGTCTAAATCAATCAGTCTAGTACCTATGATTGGAGAGTCCGATGGAACCTTTATTCTCGATAGCCGCTCTCCAACCTTCTCGAATATTTCTGCTATAATCGGGTGGACGCCGATTTCCTGTAAAACTATGGCTGCTATGTCGCCGGCAGCATCGGAAATCTTATCTGCGGCTGAAGCAACCTTAGCGACCCCGGAAAGTATTCTTGCGTCCTCAGCATCCCTAGCCGCTATCATTATCTCCATGTTTAAGAGAAAGGCAAGAGTGTCAACTTTCTCCTCAAGCTCAATAACATCTTCCGCAAGATCCCTGTCATTAAATAGCGCCGCAGAGTAAGCTAAATCTATCATGAGCTCAGAGAGGTTCTTCATTTCTAAGAGAATTTCCCTCACAGATATGGGACGATATTTTATTCTCTCCTTCTTATGCATTCCCAATAATTCTCCCTAAAAGATACTATTTTTTACAAAGGCTTTTAAATTTACCTATTCTGATGGTGGGAAGATACGTATTTAAATTGTCAATCAGCCTTTAGAAAGAAAAACTCTAAAATATGGAAAGAAGAAATAGACGATGCAAGCATTTGGAAGAAAAACATGGACCGTGTCCAACAAAATTTAACAGATCAAATTTAATAATTTTAAACCTGGGCTCAGATTAATTAGAGAAGCACTAAATTGTGAGCTGGAGGGCAGCGTGTTGAGATCCTATTTAAGTGAAGTGGATTTCGAAGCCATAAAGCAGCGCTTCGACGCGTTCTGGGATAGAGAGGTTTTAGATAGACCTTTAATTCACGTAACCGCTCCTAGAAAACCCGAGCAGAGCATAACTCTGCCAAATGTTAAAACCATTGAGGAGAAATGGACGAACATAGATTGCATTTTGAAGAAAATTGAGCTATACTTTGAGAGCACCATTTTTCTAGGCGACGCTATTCCATCATACTGGCCGAACCTGGGTCCCAATCAGCTCACGGCTTTTCTAGGCGGCGACCTCATATTCCTAGACGAGCACACTTCATGGGTTAAACCCTTTCTAAATAGATTGGAGGGCTTCAAACCATCCATAGATGAATCCAATAAGTGGTGGAGGATTATGAATAAAATAATGGATGCGGTCTGCGAGGTCGCAGAAGGAAACTTTCTTGTAGGTGTACCGGACCTTCATTATGGTGGGGACGCTTTAGCAGCCATGATGGGTACGCGGAACCTTGTGAGGGCTCTTTACGCTCATCCAGAGGAAGTTAAAAGGGTTATTGGAAGATTGACCGAAATATGCATAGAGGTGTTCGAAGCCTTTTACCGGAAGATTTCACGCGTCCAGGAGGGTTCAATAAGCTGGATACCGGCCTACTCTAGAGGAAGATTTTTCCCACTTCAAGACGACTTTTCTGGGCTTGTCTCACCAAAAATGTTTAGGGAGTTTTTCCTAGAGGAGCAGATAGTTTTATCCAGGCACCTTGACAACTCCATCTTCCATTTAGATGGACCTATGGCTTTAGGTAACCTAGACATACTTCTAGAAGTAGACTCGATAGATGGGATACAATGGGTTCCTGGGGCTGGGGCGCCGCCAACATCTAAGTGGATACATGTATGCCGAAAAATATTGGATTCGGGGAAATGTCTCCACATAAGCTGCGAGCCGTGGGAAGTAAAAATCCTTCTGGAAGAGCTTAAACATGGAGGATTGTTCCTGCAGACATGGTGCAACGATGAGAACGAAGCCCAGAGAGTTCTAAAGATAGTGGAGAAGTATGGCGCGCGATGAAAAGTTTCACAAAACCCTTTTATGTCAAGCAAGGTTGAATACTATTTGTTCAAGGGATTAAATGTGGTTGGGTAAAATTGGGCGTATCATTAACCCCTATTGAGAGTTTCTTCACTATTCAGAAGGGTGAGGTTCCAAGCGTAAATATTGAGGGATGGTGCCTCAAGGTTGATGGATACGTTGAGAAGCCGCTCTCCCTCTCATACGACGAGTTGAGGGCTTTACCTCAAACCAGATTAATTGAGGTTCTCGAATGCTATGACAATGTGCCCGGCGGCTCCCTAATTGGGGTTGCTGAGTGGGAAGGAGTCCTTGTGAGGCGGCTGCTCGATATGGCTAAGCCTAAAAATGGCGCCTCGGATTTGCTTTTTCATTCCTTAGACGGTTACTCCACCAACCATAAAATAGAATATGTTAGGAAGATGTGCGTTATGCTCGCCTTAAAAATGAATGGTGTAACTCTGCCGATTGAACATGGGTATCCGGCTAGGCTTGTTGCTCCCGGCATGTATGGCTACAAGTGGGCTAAATGGGTTTGCAGAATAGAAGTCCTAAAAGACGGGAAGCTGGGGTACTGGGAGAGAAGAGGCTATCCATCCGAGCCATTTAGAGGCTTTCGCGAATAAGAATGCTTATCTTTCATCTACCTATGATTTAATCGCGTAGCGGAAGGAAGCGCCATGAAATCGACCGCTAAGCCTCATTTTTGGAACTGTGGAAGAAACTGTTTATGTGCCTCAATATAATCATCCAGCATGCTTTTAGCTATGCTTAACGTTGGAACCATAGGGTCTAGGGATAGCGCCTGCAACGCTATTTCCCTATCCCCGGTTAGGGCTGCTTCAACGGTGAGCTCCTGCTGCGCTATTCTATACTGCAGTATAGTCTCTATACCTTTCGGCAACCTTCCAACGTTCAGACCCCTGAAACCGAATGGACCTACTACGGCTGGGATTTCAACTATGGCTTCATCCGGTAAACCGCTTATGCATCCATTATTGGGTATATTAACTCCATCAAAGAACTGAGTTCTGCCGTTCAGAATTATCCCCATAAGCTCGTAGACGAATGAGTGCTCAGTTACACCTCTCCTCCTTTCAATGAGCTCTTTTATGGGATATCTCCCCTCAGCCCAGCCTAAAACCATGTCCCAGACCCTATTCCGCCACCCTTCACTATAGATTGTGTCTCCTGGGAAGAGTTTAAGCCCGTATTTTGCGCCATAACCCGTTTCTGGGCGCAGAAAGTAGGGGAAGAACTCTGCTACGTGAGCGTCGCCTTGAACCGGATATAAGCCGAATGTCTCCATGAGCTCGACGGAAACATACGCGTTGAAGGGCTTACCGTATTTTAGGGCTTCATCCCTTATATCCTTCATTCTCCGCTTAAACTCTGAATAAATGCTTCTCCCGTTCACATAAGCCTCTAGGATCCATGTTAAATGGTTGATTCCAGCGGAAATGAATCTGACGTCCTCAGGTTTGCATCCAAAAACCCTCGATATAAGGTGGCGTGGAGCCCTTACACCCGTACATAAACCCACGATATTCACTTTAGTCGTCTTTCTAACAGCCCTGCAGATAGCGGTTAGGGGGTTCGACTCATTGAAAACTACTGCCTTGGGGCATATTCTTTCAATATCCTTACATATCTCTACGATTGGCGGTATATGTCTAAGAGCCCTCGAGAAACCAGCTGGACCGACAGTGTCCGCTACGGTGTGATATATCCCATACTTCTCAGCGACTTTAACATCGGTCTCTATGCCCTTAACCCCGCCTACAGCGATAGTTATAACGACGAAGTCGGCGTTTTTCAAGAGTTCCCTCCTATCAACGCTGACTTCAACGCTGATCTCGGCGCGCGTTTCATTAATAACCCTTGAAGCTACCTTCTCCATAACTCTGAGCTTCTCTTCGTCTATATCCACTAAACCTATCTCTACGCCCTTAAACACCTCCGAAATAGCCATCTCAGCTAAGAGCTCCGGCGTGAAAGCTAGGCTGCCGGCTCCAATAACTACGAGCTTCAATCTTTCACCCCCCATAAACGTCTTGTAAAAGTCACTTAAGTAGGCGCGTTATGTCTATTAGGCGGGTTGACGTTGGCGCTAAGGCTCTGGTCATAACGTCTTCGGCTACACCCCTATTATTAGCCGGATTGTACATTGCCTCCACAAGCCTATCGAAATCTAAACTGTTTATTCTCTCGCATGCAGCCCTCAAGGCGTTAACATTTAAGGCTATGGCGACTTCAACAGGCATCCTCTCTGGGTTTATGTCTATCCCAAAGCGCCCCTCATAACCATACATTTTCAGCACTAGCAGCGCCGCGTACATTTGATCTAAGCCAAGTACGCCGACGTTTAAGTCTTGATCATAGTTTCCTAAAGGCTGGCTATTCCAATGGGTGTGCGCAAGCCTCCCATCCCGCATAATTGAGGCTAAAGCGTAGGCTAGCTCCTCGTGCCCCATTAAAACATGCCCAACCTCCGGATTCAATCCGACAAGCGCGTGCCCCTCAGCTAGAAGCCTCCTATTCTCCTCAGACTTCAATAGAGATTCAACATTTCTAGCCATCAAGATGCCGTTAGCGGTGTTCCTACAAATGTTGTTTCCACGCGGCTCATAAGGTTTAGGCTCTATAGCAACTCTAACGCCCGGAACATTATCCATGGCTTCGGCGAGACCAATCTCAAAATTATCCCACATTGAGTAGAATTCTGTACCTATAGGATTCTCATAGCCATCTATGCCAGGCCAAACCACAACGAGGTCTGCGTCCACCTCTTTAGCTAGCTTTAAAGCCCCCATCACCCGTTGTAACGCTATCTTCCTAACGTTTGGATCCGGGTTCGATAGGGATCCGAACTCAAATACCTTATCATAGAATATTTGCGGCCCAATATTTATCAGCCTTATACCGGTTTCTTTCTGAAGACTTTTATACTCATCCAGCAGATCGTAATTGACTTCATTTGGGTAATGTGCCTCTAAACCAAATGTTCTATCAATTATCCCCTCATCATACATCATGGCAATCCTCCTAAGCACGTCGTGAATCGAACCTCTCTCCACATAGGGTTCATGAAATCTTCCGCCGCTCGGATAAAAGTACCAGACACCAATAGAGAATTTAGGCTCCAGCCTAAAGCTCCTTAAATGCTTAAGCATCTCCTCCTTATTTCTTCTAATTTTCTGTTTTCGCAGATCCATGAAAACCATAAATCACACCGAAATATTGATGACAATATGTAGATAAAACATTTTTGCCAATTAATTGAGCATTTGCCGGAGACCGCGGCGCTACACTTTTATATAAGATTCCCTTCTTGAGTAGATGACGGTGAACTTAGTTTGGGATTAACATCGTTTATAAGGGCGAGCGTGAGACTATTTAAGCTCGCTAGGAAACCTGATAGAGATGAGCTTTGGCTATCAATAAAATTATGCTTTCTGGGTATAACCATAGTTGGATTAATAGGTTTCATAGTGTACATGCTTGCCTCATTTATCAGGGCAAGCGTCCAATTCCTAAGCCTATACTGGTATCTGCTGGGTGGTTAAAGTGGGCGTGGAAGAACAAGCGAGGATGTTTGCTGTGAGTACAACTGTCGGCCAGGAGTGGAACGTTGCCAAAATAATAATGGGACGAGTTGAAGCAAATAATATTCCGGTGAAAGCTATACTTATACCTGAAAACCTGAAAGGCTACATATTTATCGAGGCCGACGGACCCCATTGGGTTGAGAGGGCTACGGCTGGCATAAAGCATGTTAAGTCTAGGGTGCCGGGCGTCCTACCTTTCTCGGAAGTCGAAAAATATATAGTGGTTAAGTCGGTTATCGATGAGCTTGACGTCGACGACATTGTTGAGGTTGTTAGTGGGCCCTTTAGGGGTATGAGGGCTAAGGTGACGGATATAGATAGGGGTAAGGGTGAGGTGACGATAGAGCTATTGGAGGCTACATTCACTCTTCCAGTCACGGTTCACGCAGATTATGTGAGACTGGTTTCTAAAGGGAAGTGAGAGGGTATGCCCGCTGAAAAGAGGGTTGTTGAGCTCGTGGTCAGCGGTGGACAGGCAACGGCTGGTCCGCCGATAGGCCCGGCGATTGGGCCGCTGGGTGTGAACGTTGTTGCCGTGGTGAATAAGATTAATGAGCTGACCAAAGAATATTCTGGGATGAAGGTTCCGGTAAAGGTTATTATTGATCCTGAGACGAAATCCTTTGAGGTTGAAGTCGGCATACCGACCACAGCAGCCTTAATCATTAAGGAGGCTGGCATAACGAAGGGTTCTGGTAAACCAAATGTTGAGAAGGTCGGTAACCTATCAATGGAGCAGGTTATAAAGATAGCTAAGATAAAGCGGAGCAAGCTTCTAGCTAAGACTTTAAAAGCAGCTGTCAAGGAGGTTATCGGCAGCTGCGTGAGCATGGGCGTTACGATTGACGGTAAAGATCCGAAGGCTGTTCTGAGAGAGATCGATGAAGGAAAATATGATGAAGTGATTAAAGGCGCCGAGGAGATAAAACAATAACATTTTTATCCTTCAAAAATCCACGTAATTCTTACATTAATGGGGTTGAACCTGAAAATGCCTGTAGATAGGCGCAGCCTGATTGAAGCGGTAAAGGAGCTTAGGGCTAAAACTCCCAAGAAGAATTTTAAGCAATCCATAGAGCTTATCATAAATCTCCGGGACGTTGATGTTAGCAAAGCCGAGAACAGGATACAGGAGACGATTGAACTACCACACCAAATAGGGAAGAAGGTTAACGTGTGTGTTTTCGCGTCCGGCGACGCCGCTTTGAGGGCTAGGAGAGCTGGCGCAGACGTGGTTTTGGAGAGGGAGGAGATTGAGAGCCTTATGGGCGACAAGAAGAGACAGAGGCAGATAGCTAAGCGATTTGACTCCTTCATCGCGACAGCGCCACTAATGCCCTTAGTTGGCAGAGTGTTCGGCGCGATACTTGGTCCTAGGGGTAAGATGCCTACACCCGTGCCTCCAACAGTAGATATAGAGCGTGAGGTGGAGCGGCATAGGAGGCTGGTTATGGTTAGAACTAGGGGTCAGCCGGTCTTAAGCTGCAGGGTTGGAACAGAGGATATGAGCGATGATGAACTAATAGATAATATTGAAGCTGTTTTAAGTAGAATTGAGGGAAAGCTTAAAAGAGGGATCAAGAATATAGCGTCAATCTACATTAAAGCGACCATGGGTCCTCCAGTTAAAGTTAAGATTGGGGAGGATTAATGTTGCTAGCTCAGGCTCGAAGAACCCTACTCTACAAATCTGAGAAGATCAAGGAGATAAAAGATCTCTTAGCGAGCTACCGCGCCCTCGGTATCGCTGACCTACATAAGGTTAGGGCGCAGCAATTGCAGGAGATAAGGCGGAAACTTGAGGGCATAGCGAAATTAAAAGTTTATAAAAATACTTTAGTTGAACGCGCTCTTAGAGATATGGGATACACAAACATAGAGCGTCTGAAAAAGTATATGCAGGGCTCAAACGTCTATATTTTTACGAACCACAATCCATTTAAACTAGCGCTTCTCATCGAGAAGAGTAAGGTCAAGGTGCCCGCGAAAGCTGGAGACGTAGCGACCGAAGACATAATTGTTCCAGCCGGCAATACTGGTCTGCCTCCCGGACCAATAATCAGCCAGCTAAACGCTGTCGGCATACCGACGCGCATAGAGAGCGGGAGCGTCTGGGTCAGTAAGGATACTGTTGTGGCGAGGAAGGGCGAGGTTATAAACGAGAGTCTGGCAGCGGCCCTATCCAAGCTCGGTATTAAGCCGATAGAGCTTGGATTATCGCTTAAAGCCGTATATGATAGAGGGTTTGTGCTCTCTGAAAACGACCTGAAGCTCAACTTTGAAGAATACAAAAAGAGTATTGGGGAAGCCTACGCGCAAGCCCTTAACCTGGCTCTTAACGCCACCTATCCCATGCCTGAAACAATTGCGCTCTTACTCCACAGAGCCGTATTCGAGGCTAGAAATCTGGCTCTTAACGCCGGGGTCTTCCTACCGGAGGTTATACCAGAGCTGCTTTTAAGAGCGCATATGGAGGCTCTAGCCCTAGAGGCTGAGGTTAAAAAGAGGCAGGGTCTCTAGACCTTCTCGACGTCTAAGTCTATGCTCCTTATAATCTCCATCAACCTGCTCTTATCTTCTCCTCTAATACCCTTCCAATCTAAAACTATCTTTTCAACCTTCTCAACAGTGCGTTCTATGCATTGCTTAAGCATAGGCTCATTGAGGTAGCCTAAAGCATACTTTGGAATCATGTGGCCGAAGGCTATGTCGCTAGTTAAAGCCATACGCGTAAACTTTTCGTTATAATGCTGCCCTCCTATGCCCAGAGCAGTTGGGTATATGTTTTCGTTTTCTGCGGCTGCCATAGCTCCCCTAGCAACTGCTTCAGCAGCCTTAAGATCAAGCCACTGTTCAATTGAGCTGCCGAGCTCAACAAACATTGCTGGAAAATCTAATGAGGGCCCGTGATGCGTGCATTCATAAGAGACTTCATAGGGGAGACTCATCTCATCTCGGGCTTTCCTCATTTCAATTAGGGCGGCTTTCATAGCGCTTGCTGGCGAAATAGAGACTTTTCCAGATATTCCTCCAAGAGAAGCCTCACCGATGTTTCCCGGAGTATGGACGGAGAGCGTCGGCGTCCCGCTTTTGCTGCTGTGCCTTGATATAAATATTGCTATCTTTAGGTCGCTGGGGTACGGAATGCCCTGCGTTTCAACAGGCTCATTGTTAACGAAGACTAGCTTAGCTGTTTCTGAACCCTTAATCCTCCTTACATATACGGGGTTTCCGAGGAAAATTTCACCGCTCTCTTTAAAACCATACGCTTCGATGAGTTTTCTCGCTATATTTAATCCAGCAACATCTATTTTGGATGCTATGAAGAGTATCATTCATCTCCATCCCTAAATCTAAAAAATTAAGGAAATTCGTGTTAAATGCCGCCATATTGTTTATGCTTCTACTAAGGTTTCCGTGCTTCTCACGCCATTTATCCCATTTATTATGGTTGTCGCCCTCCTAAGCTCGGCGTAATCCTTAGCTTCGAGAAAGATAACTATGTCAAATCTGCCATATGTAAAGTACGCTTTCCTAACACCGCTAACTTTCTTGACCGCTTCTAAAACTGCTTCAGCTTTAGTCGGGACGACCTTCATCAATATGCATGCATTTAACATATCTTCTCACCTTTTAAGTCTCTATTTCCACGAGGGTTTCAGTGAAGACGACCCCGCTCAATCTACCAATCCTGAGAACCGTTAAGCCGAGATCCTTCATGTCAGCGGCTTCAATATCCACTACAACATCATATCTTCCTAGAACCGGAAAAGCTCTCTTAACACCTTTTAATTGGCTCACCGCCTTAACGACATCTTCAAACCTTCCATGCTCAGTCCTTATTAACATGCATGCCGAGACCAAAAATTGCCCTCCATTTTCCCACAATAATTTAGTGTTGTGGAAAGAATTAATGCTTTTTGGTGCAACTTATCTTCCATTAAAGGCGCTGCCTCCGGATGAAATCTACGCTAAGATGACTTGGTTAAGCATAGGGCTAAGCGATATATTTAAATAAAAAATCGCACTTTCCTTGATAATTGCTAAAGACGAAGAAGGTCAACGGAATGGCGGCGGAATTCAAGCATATAGTTCGCATAATAGATAAGGATATAGATGGGTCAAAAACCCTAGTGGACGCTCTAAGCGATATTAAAGGCGTGGGCTTAAGGTTGGCTAGCATCATAGCTGAGCGGGTAGGTCTTTCGCCCTCAATGCGTATAGGTTATCTTCCAAGCGAGAAGATTGAGGAGATCGAGAAGCTCATTAAGAATCTAGATAAGAGTGGTTTGCCATCATGGCTTCTCAACCGCCGCAAAGATATTGAGACGGGTGAGGATAGGCATCTAATCTCCTCAGATATAGATCTGCAAGTTAAAGCCGACATAGAGCGCGAGAAATCCTTATGGTCTTGGCGCGGCTACCGGCATGCTTATGGGCTTAAGGTTCGCGGGCAGAGGACTAGGACTACTGGTAGAACCGGTAAGACTGTCGGCGTAGCTAAGAAGAAGAGGGGATAGTTCATATGGGCGACCCCAAGAAGCCTAAAAAGAAATATGAGTCCCCTAGATTCCCGTGGAGGAGCGATGTTCTACGGAACGAGCTCATTCTTTTAGGCCAGTATGGTTTGAGAAATAAGCGTGAGCTCTGGCGTGCAAAGACAATGTTATCGAAGTTTAGAGGGGTTGCCAGATCCCTTCTTGGGATGAGCGCTGAGCGCCGGGCTAAACTTGAGGCTCAGCTTCTAGGTAAGCTGAAGCGTTTAGGTATGCTTCCTGAGAACGCTGTGTTAGACGATGTCTTGGACATGACTGTTGAGAATATACTTGAGAGGAGACTGCAGACAATAGTATTTAGGAAGGGGTTGGCTAAAACGCCCCATCAAGCCCGCCAGCTAATTGTTCACGGCCACATAGCAGTTAATGGTAGGGTTGTTTACTCGCCGGGCTACCTGGTGTCTAGAGATGAGGAGGAGAGCGTAACCTACGCGCCTGCAAGCCCGCTTAATAATCCCGAGCATCCGTTAAGGTTATCTATAGAAGCTGCGCCTAAAGCTGAGGAAGGTGCGAGGCAAAGATGAGTGGTAGGAAGTCTGATCTCAGGTGGGGGGTAGCCCACATATACAGCTCATATAATAACACGATAGTTCACATAACAGACCTATCCGGAGCAGAGACTATTGCGCGAGCCTCAGGAGGGATGTTTGTTAAAGCCGATAGGCAGGAGTCCACACCGTACGCGGCGATGAGAGCAGCCGCATACGCAGCTCAGGTGGCTAAGGATAAGGGTATAAACGCTATACACATAAAGGTTCGCGCCCCAGGGGGAACGGGACCTAGGACACCCGGCCCAGGGGCTCAGGCGGCTATAAGGGCGCTTGCTAGGGCGGGCTTTAAGATGATTGGTCGTATAGAGGAAGTTACGCCGCTTCCACATGATGGATGCAGGCGCCCAGGTGGGCGTAGAGGTAGAAGAGTGTAAGGTTGAAGGTGTTTTTCGGGGAAAGATTGAAATATTTCTCCATCCTCTTATGTGAGGAGCATTTAATGTTTCATCAATATAGAGGAGCCAGAACATGCGCGTAACACTACTTGAGAAGAGCGATTTAACGGCGCGCTTCATAATTGAGGGTATAAACCCTCCCTTAGCTAACACGCTTAGAAGAATAATTCTTTCCGAGGTTCCAACAATGGCTATAGATGACATCATAATATACGAGAACTCATCCGTCCTACACGATGAGATCCTTGCTTTAAGGCTTGGTTTAATACCCTTAAAGACAGATTTAGACTCCTATAACCTTCCGGAGAAATGCGCCTGTAAAAGCGAATTGGGCTGCCCCCTCTGCAGAGCAGTATTAACGCTTAATGTTGAGGCTAAGGGTGGCGTGCGCACGGTTTACTCCGGAGACTTGGTTCCGGAAAACCCGAATATAGTTCCAGTGAGCGATAAGATTCCTATAGTTAAGCTTGCGCCAGGGCAAAAAATAATGCTTGAAGCATATGCTAAGCTCGGTAGGGGTAAGGATCACGCTAAGTGGCAGCCTGTTTCAGCCTGCACCTATAGATATAAGCCAGCAATCAACATAGATTACGCCCGGTGCGATAGTTGCGGTAAGTGCGCCGATATCTGTCCAAGAAGAGTCCTCGCTAAGGAGGGGAATAAGATAGTTGTCGTTAGGGAGATGGAGTGCACATTATGCACTGACTGCATTAGGGTTTGCGGGATAAAGCCTCCGCCAATACAGGTGAGTTGGGATGAGAGCACACTCATTTTTTATGTTGAGTCAACGGGTTCTCTGCCGGTTGACCGCATAATTTTTGAGGCACTCAAAATCTATGAGGAGAAGTTTACAGAATTTATCAGGTTACTTGAGGGGTTGAAGGGATGAAGAGGATAAATACAACAAACCCTAACCTAATAAGGCTACTATATATTTTAAGGAAGGCTGCCAGAAAGAATAGGGCGGCTATATGGGGATCTGTAGCCGAATACCTCTCTAGATCACGTAGGAGGCGCGTTGCGGTCAACCTGAGCCGAATAAACCGATACACCCAGGAGGGTGATGTAGTTGTTGTTCCAGGAAAAGTTTTAGGTTCAGGGCTGCTTACACATTCGGTTACAATAGCCGCCTTCGCCTTCTCAGGGCAGGCACGCCAAAAAATAATTGACGCTAAGGGGAAATGTTTATCCATACCTGAGCTCATAGAATTGAATCCTAAGGGCTCAAACGTTAAAATAATTGGGTGAAAAGATAATTGGGCGGTCAAAGTAGTGACAAGGTAACTATAATTGATGCGAAAGGCCTTGTTCTTGGAAGGATGGCTAGCATGATCGCTAAGAGACTCCTCAACGGAGAGAAGATCATAGTTGTCAACGCCGACGGTGCAGTTATATCCGGAGATAAGTACAGGATAATTCGGCAGTATCACGAGTACCTTCAAATAGGTCACCCTGGAAAAGGCCCGCTCCATCCCAGGCGGCCTGACCGCATAGTTAAGAGGGCTATACGCGGCATGCTGCCCTACAAGCAGCCCCGTGGGAGAGAAGCCTTAAAAAGGTTGAGGGTTTATGTGGGTGTTCCGGAGGATCTCAAGGGTAAGCCTATGGAGACTATACCCGAAGCTGACGCGAGCAGGTTGAGGGGACCGCGCATAACGGTTTCCGACCTGTCCAAGCATATTATAGGTTAGATATGGAGGTGAGGAGCGATGCCAGTTTTAGCCGCAAAGAAGGTTTTGGTTGTAAGCGGGAAGCGGAAAACAGCCATAGCTAGGGCTGTGGTTAAACCCGGCATGGGCAGGATTCGCATCAACAATATACCTTTAGAAATATATGAGCCTGAGGTTGCGCGCTTAAAGATCCTTGAGGTGCTCATGGAAGCCGGCGAGGAGACTTGGAAGGATTTAGACATAAATGTTGAGGTGAGAGGGGGAGGCTTCATGGGTCAGGCTGAGGCGGCTAGGATGGCTATTGCGAGGGCGCTTGTAAAATGGAGTAAAAGTGCGTCTCTGAAATCAGCTTTCCTCAAGTTTGATAGGACTCTGATAGCTGGGGACCCGAGGAGGAAGGAGCCTAAGAAGTTCGGCGGCCCAGGAGCTAGGGCTAAAGACCAGAAGAGTTATAGGTGAAATCCGCTTATTTTTTAAGGAAAAGGAATAGGGATGATGAAGCATGATAATTCCGGTTAGATGCTTCACATGCGGCAAGCTTATAGGAGATAAATGGGAGGAGTTTGCTAGGAGGGTTAAAAGCGGGGAGCATCCTGGGAAAGTTTTAGATAGTTTGGGTTTAACGCGCTACTGCTGTAGGCGTATGCTTCTCTCACACGTTGAAATAATAGATGATATAATAAGGTTTTATGAGAAGATGGCTGAGGTTGAGGAGCAGTGATGGATATGTCGACAGTTATTGAGGATATTAAAGCGAGAAAAGTCTTTAACAGTAGAGGGGAAGTGACGATCGAGGTTGAGATAACCACTGTAGATGGATTTGGCGTGGCGTCAGCGCCGAGCGGTGCGAGTAAAGGGAAGGCTGAAGCCGTAGCGTATCCGCAGGGAGGGGTTGACGAAGCCATAAGAAAGGTTGAGGAGCTCATTGCGCCTGAGCTTATAGGCATGAACGCTGATGAGCAGGAGGAGATAGACGCCCTGCTACATGAGGTGGATGGGACGAGGAACTTCATGAATATTGGCGGAAACACGGCTTACGCCGTCTCTTTGGCGGCTGCCGACGCGGCGGCCAACTCATATAATATGCCTCTATTCCAGTATCTGGGCGGATACTTGGCATGCCAGCTGCCGTACCCCCTTGGAAACGTTCTCGGCGGCGGAAGGCATGCTCTGGGCAAAGCGCCCGACATACAGGAGTTCCTTGTTTTACCCATAGGCGCCCCAAACTTCATGGCTGCGGCTGATGCGAACGTTAGGGTCCATAGAAGAGTTAGAGACCTGCTGGTTAAAGTAGACCCGTACTTCACTGGTGGAAAAGGCGATGAAGGGGCTTGGGCCCCCACTATACCTAATGAGAAAGCCCTTGAGGTTGTTTCAAAGGCATGTGAGGAAGTATCTAGCGAAGTTGGGTTTGAATGTAGGATTGGGTTGGACGTGGCTTCATCATCGCTGTGGGATCCGGAGAGAAAGCGGTACATATATGTGAATGAAGGTGTTGAGAGGGATTCAGGCGAGCAGCTTGAGTATATTTTGGATCTGATAAGAAGGTATAATCTAATTTATGTTGAGGATCCGTTCCACGAAGAGGATTTCGAAAGTTTTAGCGAGCTCACATCTAAGGTTAAGGGCTGTTTAATTTGCGGAGACGATCTCTTCGTTACAAATGAGGAGCGCCTAAAGATAGGTATAGAGAAGGGTTCTGGAAACGCCATAATAATCAAAGTGAACCAGGTTGGAACTTTAACGGACGCTTGGAAGGCTGTTAGGCTAGCTAAGGAGAGCGGCTATGTTCCAGTGGTCTCCCATAGATCTGGTGAGACAACAGCCTTCCATATTGCGCATCTAGCGGTGGGTTTCGGTTGCCCAATAATAAAAACCGGTGTCGTTGGCGGCGAACGGATAGCTAAAATCAATGAGCTGATATATATTGAAGAGCTTCTGGGCGGGAAGGCCAGAATGGCTAAGTTAAGGATTTAGGATCACCGGGGATGAGAATTGGTGCCGGAAGATAAAATTAAGGATGAGGCTGGCGCAGCAGCGGCTGAAACCCTTCTTCTCCCACAGGATATCCTCTTATCGGCCGGAGTGCACATTGGGACAAAGATTAAAACCAGAGATATGGAGCCATTCATCTACAAGGTTAGAGGCGACGGGTTATTTGTTCTAGACATAAAGAAGATCGATGAGCGTATAAGGATAGCCGCGAAATTCCTCAGTAGATATGATCCGCCGAAGATTGCCGCAACCGCCGTCAGGCTTTACGCAAGGGAGCCTGTTGCAAAGTTCTGCGAGTTTACTAAGGCAACACCCATTCTTGGAAGATTTATCCCGGGGCTATTTTTGAATCCATTATATCCCGGCAGGATTGAACCGGACGTTGTGCTTGTTTCAGATCCGCGAGCGGATGCTCAAGCCATAAGGGAGGCTGTTAAAATAGGTATACCGATAGTGGCTTTATGCAGCACAGATAACGATTTCACAAATATAGACCTAGTTATACCGACAAATAATAAGGGTAGAAGAGCGCTCGCGGTAATATATTGGCTGCTGGCTAGGCAGATTTTACGTGAGAGGGGTGAGATCCCGCCTAACGGCGACCTCCCGGTGCCAATAGAGGAATTTGAGGTCAAGATCATTGAGAAGGCTCAGGTTCAGCAGGAAAGCCACTGAAACCCTTTAACCTCAACTCTTCAATCTAACACTTTATATTTCTGTGAGCTCTATTCTAGATTGTTACGGAGGAGAATAATTGTCACCTAAAATCAGATATGCAAAATATGCTGGAAGCTTCTACGCCGGTTCAAAGGCTTCTTTAAGTAGGCAGATTGAGGAATGCTTCACACATAAGTTTGGTCCAGGCAAGGTTCCGGCGGCGGTAGCTGAGGAGGGACCTAGAAGCATAGTTGGTCTCGTATGCCCCCACGCGGGGTACATGTATTCCGGCCCAGTAGCCGCTAACGCATACTATCGCCTCGCCCTAGATGGTAGAGTCGACGTCTTCGTGATTTTAGGGCCGAACCATCAGGGTATTGGTAGCGGTGTTGCAATAATGGATCAAGGGGTATGGCGCACGCCTCTCGGAGATGTCGAGGTTGACAGCGACTTGGCTAAGGAGATTCTCCGTCACTCAGATATAATCGATGTGGATGATTCGGCGCACGCCTATGAGCACTCCATAGAGGTTCAGCTGCCGTTCCTTCAATATATTTATGGTTTAACAAACTTATCGTTTAAGTTCGTTCCAATATGCTTTCTAATGCAGGATTTGGAGACTGGGCGGGAGGTTGGTAGGGCGCTGGCTAAAGCCCTACAGAACAGGAACGCTGCCATAATAGCTTCAACGGATTGGACCCACTATGAACCGCATAAGCAGGCGTATGAGAAGGACATGGAGGCTATAAGGGCGGTTCTCCAGCTTAATGAGGAGCTATTCTACTCTATTTTGGAGTCACGTAATGTAACAGCCTGCGGTTATGGTGCAGTAGCGGCTCTAATATCTGCGGCGAAGGAGATCGGTGCCAGAAGCGCCGAGCTGCTTAGCTATAAGACTAGCGGAGACATAACTGGGGATAGATCCGCAGTCGTAGGTTACGCCGCCATCGTGATAAATAGGTGAAAAAGGGGCCCTGATTGAAGAGCGTATCTAGGGCTTCGGCTCCCGCGAAGATTATACTGTTCGGTGAACACTTCGTCGTCTATGATAAACCAGCCATAGTTATGGCGATAAACCTGAGGGCTTATGCCACCGCGAGGCCGGAGAGAAGCGGTAAAATAGTTGTTGAGTCGAAGTCCATGAATATCTCCGGGTCATTTACGCCCGACGGCGCTTACCAGCCGATCCTAGGGGGGTTGGATGGTAAGGAGAGGCTGCTGCCGATATATATGGCGGTAAGAAAAATTCTTTCGCTTGCAGGTGAGAATATGGGTGTAAGGTTGGAGGTTGATTCACAGATTCCGGTTGCAGCCGGACTGGGCTCATCAGCCGCGGTGTCGGTGGCTTCAGCAGCCGCTGTAAGCAGCCTACTTGAGCTAAATGTTGATGAGGATGACATTTTTAGGGCGGCGCTCGAGGCGGAAAGGATGGTCCATGAGAACCCATCCGGCGTTGACCCGGCGACATCAACTTACGGCGGTCTCTTAATTTACCGCAGGGGTGAGGGCATAAGGCGCTTAAACGCTAAGGTTGATCTACCGATAATTATAGGCGACACTCGCGTTAAACGGGTAACTGGTGAAATGGTTCTGCGGGTCAGTGAGGTGAGAAGGCGCTATCCAGAAGTAGTGAGCAGAATAATGGATTCGGGCGAAGCTATAGTTAAGACGGGTGCCGAGGTTCTCCAAAGCGGTGACCTTAAGGCTGTAGGCGACCTAATGAACATCAACCATGCTCTTTTATGCGCCTTAGGGGTCTCCAACGAAGATCTCGACAGGCTTGTTTACGCCGCTAGAAAGGCTGGGGCGCTCGGCGCAAAGCTCACTGGGGCTGGTGGGGGAGGATGCGTTATCGCATTGCCCCCTCCGGGAGGAGCTGACCGAATTATGGAGGCGATAGAGCGCGCAGGGGGGAAAGCGTTTATAACATGTATGAGTAGGGATGGAGTCAAGATTGAGAAGCAGTAACCTGACAATACTTAAGCTCGGCGGGTCAGTTATAACGTTCAAGGATAAAGCTTTAACCCCCAACATGCCTGCCATAGAGCGGCTTGCCAAAGAAATATCTGAAGCCAAGCCCTATCGGCTGATAATAGTTCATGGGGGAGGTAGCTTTGGGCATCCGATAGCCGCTGAATACGGGATTGCGGGCGGTTTTAAAGAGCCGATTCAAATGATAGGTTTCTCCAAAACACATAACGCGATGATCTCGCTGAACACTCTGATAGTTAAGGCTCTTCTCGAAAACGGGCTTCCAGCGTTCAGCTTAGCGCCCTCCTCATTCATAGTTACTAGAGGCGGTAGGGTTTATAGCTTCTACAGGGATGCGCTGGAAAACGCCATTAAGCTAGGCTTCATACCGGTCCTATATGGCGACGCTGTCTTCGACTACGACGTTGGCTTCACAATACTCTCAGGGGATCAAATAGCGTCCAGGTTGGCTATTGAATTTAACGCCGAGAGGATAATTGTCGGTGTTGACGTTGATGGATTATACACCGCGGATCCGAAGATGAATCGCGATGCGCAGCTGATCACGGAGATAGATGTCGATGACTTAAAGAATTTGGTGGGTAGAGTTGGCGGCTCAACCTATATTGATGTGACGGGCGGGATGATGGGGAAAATCTCTGAATTAATGGCTCCAGTCTCAATGGGCGTTGAGGCGCTCATCATAAATGCTTTAAAGCCTAATAACGTTTATAGAGCCTTGAAGGGTGAAGAGGTTATTGGAACAAGGATCGTTAAAGGGTGGGGGAAAAGAGGGTTCAGACAGGATAGTGAATAGGAAGGACGATCATATTAGGATATGTCTTGAAAGGAATGTTGAAGCAAAAAGGATAACGACAGGGTTCGAGGACGTTTACCTAATACATAGAGCTCTCCCAGAAATAAACCTTGATGACGTGAGGACGGAGACTATTTTTCTCAACCATAATTTTTCAGCACCAATAATAGTTGAGGCTATGACCGGCGGAACTGAGAGATCTACGGAGATAAATGCTGCGATAGCTCAAGCGGTTGAAGAGCTCGGTTTAGGTATGGGCGTTGGAAGTCAGAGGGCGGCGCTCGAGGATCCTAGCCTCGAGCGAACGTATAAGATTGTTAGGGAGAAAGCCCCCACAGCCTTCATAATATCTAATATTGGCGCCCCCCAGCTCGCTATGAAAAACAATTTTTCTAAGATAAGGCGCGCGGTTGAAATGATTGAGGCTAATGCCCTAGCAGTACATTTAAACCCGCTCCAAGAGGTTGTTCAGCCGGAGGGCGAGAAAGTTTACGCTGGAATAGTTGATAAGATAAGGGTGCTTGCCGATAGCTTAGACGTGCCCATAATAGTTAAGGAGACTGGGGGCGGGATATCCGCTGAGGTTGCTAGGATGCTTGAGGACGCTGGAGTGGCGTGCATAGATATCGCCGGGGCTGGCGGGACGAGCTGGGCTGCGGTCGAATACTATAGGGCTGTTGAGCAAGGGGTTCCGCTCAGCCGCGATCTAGGATTAATGCTTTGGGATTGGGGCATACCGACAGTTGTAAGTCTAGTTGAGGTTACGAATAGCGTAAAACTGCCAGTTATAGCATCCGGCGGAATAAGGTCAGGGCTAGATGTGGCTAAATCTATAGCGTTGGGCGCTTCGCTAGCCGGGGTCGCTAGACCAATACTCATTGCAGCCTGCAGAGGATATGAGGAGACTAAAAGCGCATTAAGCATGCTTATAGCCCAGTTGAAAAGCACAATGTTTTTGATTGGAGCCAGCTCGATAGAAAAGTTGAAGAGGGCGCCCCTAGTAATATTGGGGAGATCAGCCGAATGGCTTAAAGCCAGAGGCTTTAACCCTGAGGTTTACGCTAGGAGGAGGATTTAGGGGATATGCCCAAAACAGATATAGAGGTTTTCCTTGAAGAGAACGCTAAACTCATAGATGAGCGGATCGAAAAGTATCTGCCGCGCGTTCTTTCTGAGAAATCTTTGGTCTTTAAGATTATTCCGCCTAGATATCGGCTAGACTTTGAAGCGTTAAATAAGTCTGTGAGCGTGCCCCTATGGGATTTCCTCGACAGGGGTGGTAAACGCTGGCGACCCGCCCTATTTCTGCTCATATATGAGGCTTTAGGCGGAAGCGACATGGAAGATGCGTTGGACTTTGCGATAATACCGGAGGTTATACATAACGGCACTCTCATAGCGGACGATATTGAGGATTCGTCCGAAATGAGGAGGGGTAAGCCGTGCACATATAGGATTTTTGGGCTTGACATTGCCATAAACCTCTCGCAGGCAATGTACTTCCTACCTATGATAGTTTTGAGCGAGAAAAGGGATAAAATGCCAGCTGAAAAGGCTAGGAAAATGTACCAAATATATGTGCATGAGATGGCTAACCTCAGCCTTGGTCAAGCGATCGATATAGCTTGGCATAGAGGTTTAGTTCAAGTGGAGAACCTTACTGAAGAGCATTATCTGCAGATGTGCGCCTACAAGACTGGCACGCTCGCCAGGATGGCTGCTAAAATGGCTGCGGTTTTAGCTGATGCAAGCGATGAGGTTGTCGAAAAAATTGGGTTTTTCGCGGAGTCAATAGGGGTATCCTTCCAAATCCAGGACGATATTTTGGACATTGTTGGGGAGGAGTTCGCTAAGGGGAAGGGTGGTTTAGGTATGGATATAACTGAGGGCAAGATAACGCTGATGGTATTACACGCCTTAAAGAAGGCTGACAGTAAAGATAGGAATGAGCTGCTGAGAATACTTAGAATGCATACGCGAGACGAAGCCCTAAAAAAGAAAGCTATCGAGATAATTAAGAAGTACGGTGCCGTCGAGTACGCTAAGCAGATCGCGTCAAAAATTGTTGAGGAGGGCTGGAGAGCTGTAGAAAACCTTATGCCGGAGTCTAAAGCAAAGGAAAAGGTTAAGATGCTGGCAGAGTATCTTATCCAGAGAAAGATTTAGTTTAGACGGAGCCGTGGATCTGTCCCGTTGAACTCTCAAACGATAGATTTAAACGCGATTAAGGAGATTATAAGGAAGCTGGCCTTACTGAACGCTGTCTCATATAGTGGGAAGGCGCAGAGTAAGCCGGTTCTAGGCAAACTTTTCGGCGAAAAACCTGAGCTCAGGAGTATGGCTAAAGAGATTCTGGCTTTAGTGGACGAAGTGGTTCAGGAAGTCAACAGTATGTCTCTTGAAGAGCAGAGGAAGATGCTGGAGAAACTGTGGCCTGAAGCCCTAGCGGCGGAGCGCGCAAGAGAAAAAGGCGCTGAGAAAACTCTCCCACCATTACCTAATGTTGAGAAATATGGGCGCGTTGTAACCCGGTTTGCGCCTAACCCTGACTGTGTTCTCCATCTTGGTTCAGCTAGGGCGATAATACTTTGCCATGAGTATGCGCGTATGTATAATGGGCGCTTTATACTGAGGTTTGAAGATACTGATCCAAGGCTTAAAAGATCCTCTTTGCAGTTCATGGATTTAATTAGGAAGGATTTAGAGTGGTTGGGCTGTATTCCTGACGAGGAGTACATTCAAAGCGATAGGATAGAGATATATTACGAGTACGCGGAAAAGCTGCTTAAAGACGGCTACGCATACATATGCACATGTAAACCTGAAGAATTCCACAGCAGAGTTATGGCTTGCGAGCCGTGCGCGTGCAGGGGGCTAACGCCGGAGGAGAATATGCGCCGCTGGGAAAACATGTTGAGCGGGGTATACGCTGAAGGGGAAGCGGTTATGCGCATAAAAACAGATTTAAGCCACCCAAACCCCGCCGTCAGGGATTGGCCGGCCTTCAGGATAATAGATACGAGGAAGCACCCTCATCCGAGGGTTGGGTCAAAGTACCGCGTCTGGCCCCTATATAATTTTGCTTGTGGGATAGACGACCACTTAATGGGGATAACGCATATTATACGCGGGAAAGAGCATTTAACAAACCAGGAGAGACAAAAGTATCTATATGAGTATTTCGGCTGGGATTACCCTGAAGCGATACACTACGGGAGACTTAAAATTGAAGGCGCCTCGCTGAGCAAGTCTAATATAGTTAGGGGCGTTAAGGAAGGTCTTTACACGGGTTGGGATGATCCCAGATTAGCAACCTTTCTAGCGCTTAAGCGCAGGGGGATAATGCCCGAAGCCATAAGGAGACTTATAATTGATATAGGGCCTAGACCAGCCGACATAACTATAAGCTGGGATAATTTATACGCCTACAATAGGAAGATAGTTGACCCAATAGCTGACAGATACTTCTTTGTGTGGGATCCGTTGGAGCTGCTGGTTAAGGGAGTTATGGGGGAGTTTACGGCGCGCATACCGCTACATCCGGATCACCCTGAAAGGGGTTATAGAATATTCCACATGAAGCCTTATGGGGGAACCCTCAGATTTCTAGTGTCCCGCCAGGACGCTGAGAAGATGAAGGCTGGCGGCGTTGTGCGATTAATGGAGCTCTTCAACGTGAAAATAGAGTATGCTGGCAAAGACCGTATAGACGCCTCGTTTCACAGCGAGTCATATTACGACGCTAAGAAGGTTAGCGCGCCGCTAATCCATTGGATTCCGGAAGGAAGCGGGATACCATGCGACGTCTTCATGCCTGACAACTCCATAGTAAGCGGTCTTGTTGAAAATTCCTTTAGAACGGTTTCAGTGGATAAGGTTGTTCAATTTGAGCGCTTCGGCTTCGTTAGGGTTGACAGTATAGATGAAAAGGTGATAGTCTTCTTCGCCCACAGATAGAACCGCTGTAAGCGCCGTGAGGATTAAAGCTTATTAACACTGCCCGCCCAATATATTTTGAATGCTCCCATGAGAGGGTTAAGCGATGAAGATAGCAATATGTGGTTATCTTGGTTCAGGATGTACTGAGGTAGCTGAGATACTTGCCGGGAAATTTGGGCTTGAGGTTTTAAACACGAGCAGGATACTCACAATGATAAAGGATTTTGAGTCGCTGAGCAGATCCGGTGAGGTCGATGTAGATATCATTATAAAGAGTAAGCTTGAGGAGATTCTGCAGCAGAGGGATAACGTAATCATTGAGGGGAGATCCGCGTTCTTCCTACTTGATAGGAAAGACGTAATAAAGATATTCCTGAACGCCTCGTTCGAGGAGAGGGTTAGGCACGTAGCCAGCAGGCGCGGAATACCCTTAGACGAGGCGCGTGAGGACGTTGAGAGGAGCGATAGAGATCGGAACGGCATTGTTAAAAGGTTCTTTAATAAGGATGAGGTCTCCTCAGAGGACTTCGACTTCTCGATAAGGACGAATGCGAAGACATTTGCTAAGGTAGCTGACATAATAGCTGACGTCATCAAGAGCCTATTAGCTATGAAATCCTCTTGAAGACGTAGGTCCGCGGGCATCTATAATCGCTGTGAGTAGTTTTCCACAATGATCATCTCCATACCGTATGGGAAAACCGTTGTTGATTTAAATCTGCCAGATGAAAGCGTTTCAGCCATATTACAGTCCAGAGATTTTAACGTCGACGTTGACGAAATCAAGATCGTCCAGGATGCGCTGAATAACCCTATAGGGTGCGGGCGGCTAGCGGAATTGTCTACGGGTAAGCGGAGCATATGTATTGTTGTAAGCGATTACACGAGGGCTACGCCGAACAGGGTTCTACTCTCACCGATAATCAAATCCCTTAAAAGCGCTGGCGTGAAACAAGATAGGATAAGGATTCTGGTGGCCTATGGTCTTCATAAACCCGCTCCAAGAGAGATGGTTCTAGAGTTTCTCGGCGGAGATGTCGTGGAGGGTATAGATATAATAGATCATGATGCCGAGAGCGAGAGCAGCCTCATCTATATTGGTGAAACATCTTTTGGAACGAGGCTGTCCGTCAATCGCCATGTAATCAACTCAGACCTTGTAATACTCACAGGGCTCATTGAGCCGCACTTCTTCGCTGGCTACAGTGGTGGAAGAAAAGCAATATTACCGGGCGTAGCTAGCAAGGAGGCTATATTCAGCAACCATGGCTTCAAGATGATAATGCACCCGCTTGCACGCTACGGCGTCCTTGAAGGCAACCCCATACATGAGGATATGGTTGAGGCCGCGAGGATGATTCGAAGGCAGATGTATCTCGTTAACGTCGTTATCGATAAGAGGCATAGGGTTGTAGGAGCCTTCGCAGGCGACGTTTTTAAAGCCCACGCGGAGGGTGTACGCTTCCTAGATAGGCATGTTAAGGTTAAGTCACCTATTAAGGCAGATATTGTTGTGACGAGTAATGGGGGTTATCCCCTTGACAGAGACCTGTATCAGGCTGTTAAGGGTATGGCTACGGGGGATCTGATCGTCAGGAGGAATGGGGTCATAGTGATTTTTGCTGAATGCGTTGATGGCGTAGGTAGGGGGCATGAAGAGTTCTATAGGCTTATGGCTGAGTCTAAGACGCCAGACGATGTTTTAGAGAGGATTAGGCGTGAGGAGCCTATTAAGGATCAGTGGGAGGCGCAGATATTGGCTAGAATACTGAAGAACGCTAGGGTTATAGTTGTAACGAAAAATGTTAAGCATAGCGTCATTGAGGAGATGCATATGATCCCCTCCTCAAGCCCCGATGAGGCTATCGAGGAAGCATATAGGATTGCTGGAAGGGAGGCGAAGATAATCGCTATACCGGAGGGACCATACGTTATACCATCCGTTGAAGATCAGTTTCCCGACTTTACTTGACACGGGAGAAAAGCGCCGTTATGCATGGCTTCCTATTAAAGTTTAACCGCAACGTATATAGGGAGAAACTCATAGTTTTTAGGTTTAAAGACTATATGAAACCGAAAAAAAGTTGATGAGGTTGAGTACGTATGCCGAAACCGTTCTACGTTAAGTTTGATGTCCCGAGCGAGCTGGCGAACGCGGTTTACGAAGCTGTGCAAATATCTAGTAGGACTGGTAAAGTTAAGAGGGGGACAAATGAGACAACTAAGGCTGTTGAAAGAGGATTAGCGAAGCTCGTCGTGATAGCTGAAGATGTCGATCCACCGGAAGTCGTAGCCCACCTTCCGCTGCTATGCGATGAGCGGAAGATACCATATGTGTATGTTCCGAGCAAATCTAAGCTTGGGTCGGCTGCCGGAATAGAGGTTGCAGCCGCTTCAGTCTGCGTGATCGAGCCTGGAGAGGCAAGCGACTTAATTAAGGAGATAATAAACCGTGTTCAGAAGATTAGGGGAGGCTAAATCTAATTGAGTCGGAAAGCGGCAAAGCGGGAGGAAGCGGAGGAATCCGGAGAAGAGGCTCCAACACCGGCTGAAGTAATACAGATAATTGGCCGCACAGGTGTGACCGGCGAAATAGAGCAGGTGAGGGTCCGTATACTTGAGGGGCCTGATAAAGGGAGGATAATTACGAGAAACGTTAAGGGACCTGTGAGGCTGGGCGACATACTGATGCTGAGGGAGACAGAGAGGGAGGCTAGGAAAATAAAGTGAGATTCTACGCTTAGGGGTGGCTCTTTAGGGAAGGTTGAGCGGTGATGCCTAGACCCAGAAGATGCTCATTTTGCGGGCATGAATTTAACCCTGGTACAGGAATAATGTACGTTAATAATGATGGCACTATACTATGGTTCTGCTCAAGCAAATGTAGGAAGAATCATCTATATTTGGGTCGTGACTCCCGTAAACTTAAGTGGACAGCCTATTATGGTCAGGAGGAGAGGGCTGGTAGAGAAAAAGCCTCGACAGCTAAGTCCTGAGTTTTTTGATTGGGGCTTCTAGAAGAGTGGCGGCACGAAGACGGTTAAGATAGTTATAGTCTCAACGACTTCAATTAAACTGTGCTTTACGCCTCTAGGCACGTAGGTAAATGTTCCCTCGCTTATTTCTTTTTCACCTAGCCCCTCAATGAACATTATGTCTTTACCCTTAAACAGTATTCTATTTGATCATTCTCATCATGGCTATGCATGCCAATCTTATCGCCCTTACCCAGCATGCTCAGCCTAACGCTGGCTGCGGCAGCATCGAGCTTAGATAGAAGTATTTTTGTTGGGAATGGTGTGTTGGGGCTAAAGGGCACTTCGCTCTCGCGCCTAATTAACGGCTCCCACCAAACTTTAACTCCAATAATGATTTTACTTAGCTCTTAAAAGTGTTTTCCGTTAAACGTTTCGCCGTACGCTCAATTTAACCCACGTATTTTTCTCAAGGGATATTTCTCCAGGCTTCTCTGGAATAACCTTAACTATTGGCTTTGATGGGAAAAGGTAGAGCGATAACCTGATTAGTCTACCGTTGAGACCGAATTTCACGTTGTGGGCTTCGGCTAAACACATGCCGTTAAAGATCGATTTTATTGAGCCTATCGTCTCACCTAAAAGCTTTACTTCCTCACCGAGCTTGGGCGTAGAGTTTATGTGCACTCCGAAGAAACCGTAATGCGGTATGCCCCCATCTATAAGCCCAACCCTTTCGCCCACGTTAACCGGTATACCATATTTAAGATCGCAGCTTAAATCGATTAAAGAGTACTCACGCCTAGACTCTAAGACAACTCCCTCCATTCGACCTTGGTTCAACGCGTTGCCGCATGCTTCGCTCACACTGAGTAGTCTCTTAACTCTGCATCCGCCTCTTGCACGAATAGGGTCATTCGGCTTTCTAACCTCCACGTGCATATGTGGATCAGTCCAGAAATCGAAGAACCCTGATCTTATCAAGGATCCTAACTTCTCGCCTACAAGCACCTTGTCGCCGACGTTAACTGTAGGTTTAACATGAAGGATCTTTATGAAGCGCTCCTCATTCTCCAGGCTCCTCAATATAATCAAATAGTCTACTTTAGAGTGCTCGAAACCTCTGTCTTCAAAATAGTTGACTTCTCTTATGGTTACAACCTCGCCGGAGACAGGTGATGGTGCGCTCTCCCCGAATTTAAGGTTTGGGTAAATATCTACGCCAGCATAATTACGGTGCGGGAAGTACGGACTGTTAAAGAACGAGAACCTGCCGGCCCTAGGGCAGTAAATGTTTATGCCCTCGGAACACGCTACCGCGATCATTTCTGCATCCGGCATAAAAATTGAAACATAATTAACTATTAATAACTCTTCCTACACTTCACCTTCGGCTGAGCTGACCATTATAGGTCTCGGTTAGATTAATAGGTTTAAGAGCGTTAGAGTTTCTGACGTTATAGACGCTTTAGACAGATCTAGTTTTCACGAGGAGATTTTGGTTTCAAGGGATGTACGTCCGCCATACTCCTGGGATAAAGGTCGCTGGTCTCGCTTTAACTGTTCAAGTGGTTGAGAGGATGGAAAAGCAGATGGTTTATGGCTATAATAAAGAATGGTTATGGTAGAGTCATGGAGAGAATCTCGCGGAAGCCTTATTTAGATAAAGCCCGGCTTAACCATTTAAGCATGGTGGGATATGTAGATGGGGTTTAAAAATATTGTTCAAGTAGGTATTGTTGTAAGCGATATTGAGAAGGCTAGGGAAAAGTGGGCTAAGCTGCTTAAATTAGAGCCGCAGCCCATTATTGAGACTGAAGAATGGAGGCATACGCAGATGACTTTTAGGGGCAAACCCTCGCCTGGAAGGGCTAAGCTCCTATATTATGAGAGGAATGGAATGTAGGTTTCCCGGGGGAGTGTAGTCTATGGAGTATTTTACGGCTGAAAGGATAGGTAGGATTTTTCTTTTAAGGCTTGATCCAGGCGACTGTGTTTTAGAGAGCATCAATGAGCTCATAAAGAGGGAGGGAATAAAGGACGCTGTTGTATTTTCGGCTATTGGAACACTAGATGAATGCGTGCTGCACATGGTTACGACAACCGGCTATCCGCCCAAAGATTTCTTTAGGCGTTGGAGGGATGCGCCGCTGGAGCTAGTGTCCATAATGGGTATAGTGGCTGATGGGAAACCGCACCTACACGCCGTAGTGTCAGATAAGGATAATGCCTACGCCGGGCATCTGGAAGAGGGCTGCCGAACACTATACCTAGCTGAGATAGCGATAATAGAGCTGATCGGCGCAAACCTGACGAGAACACGCGATGAGAAAGGCATCTTAAAACTGAAAAGCCGGACTAAAGCCTAACAATACGTTTACGTACGTTAGCCTTAAATGCATAACCAGTTAGAAATAACTTTTATATCTTTTTTCACTAACATATAAATTATGTTGAAGTATGTTAGACGCGTTGGTCCTAAACGTAGGCTTGAGAACCGAAGGGTAGCTATAATAGTTGCCCATGAGTTTGAGGACGTGGAGCTCCTATACCCGTTTTTGAGGCTTAGCGAGGAGGGGGCGGAAGTAGTCATAGTTCCGGTTGAGAGAGGGCTGCATCCCAGACCATCTGTCAGGGGTAAACCCGTGACCGGGCGATACGGAACACCAATACCCTTAGAGGTCTTTGAGGAGGGCGGCCGCTACACCATAAAAAAGATAAATGAAATTAATCTGGATGACTTCGACGCCTTAATCTTCCCCGGAGGCTTCTCGCCCGACTCCCTGAGAATAGCGCCTGAGGTTCTGGATCTCGTTAGGAGGGCGTATGAGCGGGGCAAAATTATAGCTGCGATATGCCACGGCCCCCAAATCCTGATATCAGCCGGGCTTGTGAGGGGCAGAAAAGTGACCAGCTATGCGGCGGTTAAGGATGATCTAGTGAATGCCGGAGCCATCTTCCTAGATGAGCCCGCGGTTAGGGATGGCAACATAATAACCGGCAGGGTGCCGGACGATCTGCCCGAATTCTGCCAGATGATAATAGAGGCTTTGTCTCAAACATAAAGTGAGGTTTAAAGCGCCTCAAAAGAGCATGGTGATAATCTTTAAGTTAAAAATTAGGGGTATTTAGCGGGATCTATATAGCGTTTCAGTATCTCCCATACTCCTCTACGGCTTCTATCAGCGCCCTCAGATTTTCAGGTGGAACAGCCTTCGATATATCCGCTACGCCAGGCGATAATATAAGCCCGACGCCGGGCTTCATTTCACCCAATAGATCCTTAACATGCTCTTTAATTTTCTCCGGCGTCGCCTCCAATAATAGGGATGGCGAGATCCCGCCCATTATACAGGTGTGTCCGCCTATGATCCTCTTCGCTTTCCTTACGTCGGTTTTCTCGAAGTAGGCTATGCCCCAACCCTTAGGCAGCTCAAGTATTGTTTCTAGATGAGGGTCATGCCATCCCTCGAAGAACACAAGCGACCTTATCCCCTGCCCGTAGAGATCCACTATAATCTTTCTGAGCGTGGGCCAATAGAACTCGTTGTAGATTTTAGGCGACAGGTACTCGTTGAGATGGAGCGGTATGAACGCGTATTTAGCTCCTGCGGGCTTAAGGGATAACGCAACCTTAATTATTGGTTTAACCAATGCTTCACATGCCCTATTAACCTCATCTGGATGTCTCCGGACGTCTAGTAGGGCGCCAGTCGGGTATCTGAGGAAGTCGCCTATGAAATCCAGTGGAGCGTAAGCGAAAGTTAATGGGAGTGAAGGAGCCCCAACCCTAGCTAGATCCGCAGCTGACTCGCCCAGGAACTTAAGGTACTTAGAGGCTTCAAACCCAAGCCTTATTAAGGCGGCGTTGGCCTTCGGCGACCCAGCCTTCTCAAGATTAACGCAAGCTCTTGGAAATATAGATTCGTTTATGAACGCTACCGGGTCATCAGATAGCTTACTATATTCTTTAACGTCCATAAATTGTCCGCCGAGAAACTGGAACACCGTGTCCTCCGGGAGCTCCCTCCCAGGCCACTTAGTGTACTTGTCTCCTAGGGCGTCGTGCATTGGCCCGGTCCAGAATCTTATGGAGGGCGCTATATCCAGGTAATCTGAGAAGGCTAGGGCAAATATGAAGCCTTCAGCCGCTAGGGCTGCGAGGAAAACGTCTGCCGGGTACTCTGTGGCGAACTTAACTGACGCTTCACGAGCCTTACCGTAATTGAAGTATAATTCGTAGCCCGTTGCGTATTTGCGTAAAACGTCCCCGCAAGTAAATATTATTAGCGGCACCCTGTCAGGTTCGCCTAGCTCCGCAGCCCTCTCAACTCTTCTAAACCTTTCTTTCAAAAGCTCTTCCGGATGCTTTAACTCTGCCCCCACCATATTATTAACCCCCTAACCCCAACATCTCTCTACATTTCCTCACGCCTAACACAGCGTTATCAGCCCATTCATCTGCGCCAGAATACCGCTTCACATGCCCGTCTACCCTTCCACCACCAACTATAATTTTAACCCTATCCCTTAAGCCAGCCTCCTTAAGGGCATCAACAGTCTTCTTCATGGACTCGTAGCTTATGGTTAGCAGTCCACTCATGCCAACTATATCGGGATTATGATCCCTAACGGCTTCGACGAATCTTTCCGGGGGAACATCTACGCCCAAATCTATAACCCTAAAACCAGCAGCCTCCGCAAACGCCTTAAAAATATTCTTACCTATATCATGGATATCGCCTTGAACTGTGCCCAAAATTATCGTGCCAACCGGCTTAACCTCCCTTTTAAGCACCGGGAGAACAACCCTCATAACGCCACTAAATATCTCGCTTGCGAAAACAAGCTCTGAGAGAAAATATTCGCCTCTCTCAAACCTCTCACCGATAGCTGCCGCCGCCTTCCTACAAGCCTCAAGGATTTCAGATGGGTCTTTACCTTCCCTGAGAAGACCCTCAACAATACTGAGAACTCTCTCCCTCATCGAGATTAACAAATGCGTCAATAAGATCCTCTAAGGACAAAGGCTTCACCCGTTAGAAATGGGTGTAAGATCATATTAAAATCTTTCTTCCCATTTTATAAGCGCTCTGAAAACCTGAATATTGACGGTTTAAGCCTAAAAACCGGTTAAAAGAAAACCTTAAAAATAAGGGTTTAGGGGTTTTCTACCCACTGTGAGCCTTTGTCTGTTACTTCCTTCTTCCATATTGGAACCTCATGCTTCAATCTCTCAATTAATTCGACTATGGATTTAAAGCCCTCCTCCCTATGCTTTGAGGCTACTAAAGCGTACACGGTGTCTTCGCCCACGCCAGCCGATCCAACTTTATGCTCAACTATAGCGTCAATTATCCCATACTTCACCTTTAAGTCCTCAATTATCTTCTCCAAAGTCTCTCTGGCAGCTTCCTCATAGGCTTCATATTCAAGCCTTAAAACCTTTCCTCCATCTTTACCCACGCCTCTAACGGCCCCCACAAAGATTGTTACCGCACCTATTTCGTTAGACGCCTCCTTAATCTCATTCAGTAAGCTGTTTAAATCGTCGAGTCTCTCTGAAATCTTGATCTTCACCTATCATCCACCACCGACGGGTGGGAGAATGGCAACCTCATCGCCATCTTTAAGCTTATATGTTATCTCAGGGCTCCTGCCCCCAATCAGCACAAAGTAGTTTTTAAGCGCTGGGACTCCATCCCTACTCACCGCAACCTCGCCCTTAATGGTTATGAAAATTGATTGCCTCCATTCGTCAGCGACCTCGCTATGCCTGTTAGGTATATGATTTAGGAGGAGGTCTGCGAGGGTAGCGTCCTCAACCTCATACTCTTCCTCTTTAATGCCCATTAGCTCACGCAATCTGCCAAAATACTTAACCTTAACCTTAGCCATAAACCACACCAGCTCTTCTAGAAGAAAACTTATTGACGAAGCGCCTAGATTAACCTTTTCCCACAGGAGTTAAAGTATTAAACGCTATATTTTCTCCTTCTTCCTTCTGCCCTTCATTTGCCTAGATCTCTCAATGTTTTTCAGGCGCGCCTGCAACATTGCTATTTTAGTCTTAGATATTTTACCCGGCTTTCTTAAACGAAACCTAGCCTTCAGAGCTAGGGTTTTAAATGAGTTACTTCTCTCCTCTATGCGGTCCTTAGCTGGCGTAGGCAGTTTTTCTCTAACAAAAGAAACAACTCTTTTCTCCAGATCTACTTCTTTAACCATCCAGCCGACCGTCAGCCACGCCTCTGAGGGTAAGCGCCCCCGAAGATTGCTCCACCAACCCTTCTGCTCGTAGGCTGAATCAGGGAGCCTATCGCCTATAATCTCCTCAATCTCTGAGAAGGATAGCGTTAGCTCGCTTAGAAACCTGGCTTTTTTAGCGAGGAATATGCTGAGCTCCATGTATTTGTTTCTGGAGACTTTTGGGGACACTTTTTTAACCGCGCACCTCAAACATATTATTTTGCCGCCTTCAAGGAGAAGGCAGTTCCCACAATAAGTCATTCCGCAGATATGACAACTGTAAAGCACGCTTCTCGGATAATTCTCCCCACAGAGAGCGCAAACATTATTGACCTGGAAGACCCTCTTAGCCCTCAAGATTCCCCTTTCCCATCAAATATTACCCTAAAAGTTAAATAGATTTAATCCTCGAATTATATAATGCTTTTTGGTGGAGGAGTGTTTATGAAGACTACACCAATAGGCATAGCCTTAATCAACGATGAGAGGGAGCATGTCTGGAGGGCTAATAGGGATGAATGCATGGAGGTTGTCCATAAATGGGCTGAAATCATTAGGAGGGGTGCTAAAAACATCGATGGATCATCGCCAGAAGTCGTCGTCGGCTCAGACACCATAACATCTGTTAGGGTTGCCCAGAAGGTTGGAGAGGAGCTCGCTAGGGCAAACTGCAAGCAGATAATATTATGCTTCTACGTCTGGAACTTCCCCTACCTTGTTTGGCCGTTCATTAACAGCGTTGGTAGGGGTAAGCCTATCCTCTGCCTATCAAATAATAGCGGGAAATATCCTGGGAACGTTGGCTTACTCGCCACCGACGGGGCGCTGCGGCAGGCTGGGCTGAGAACCCATAGGATAATTGGCGATATGAATGATCCTGAGGTTCAGGCTAAGGTTATAGATTGGGTTAGGGCTGCTCAAGCATATACGGCTATTCAGAACGAGGTCTACGGGATGTACGGCGGCCACTCTATGGGCATGGAGACAGGGTACTTTCACCTAATCCCAATAATAAAGACCTTCGGAGTAACAGTTTACCAGGTAGATCAGCTCCTCCTAGTTGAGAGGATGAAGGATGTTGATGAGAGGGAAGTTGATAAAGCGATGAAGTGGTTTACTGAGATGCTAGGTGACAGGATAAAGTACGATGGGAAGATGCTTACGCCGGAAACCTTGAAGAGGCAGATACGCCTATACTTGGCGATGAGGAAGGTTAATGAGGAGATGGGCTTCGACTTCTGCGGCATAAAGGGGCAGAGAGAGCTATCGGAGCACGTCTGCATAACGGACGTCGCCGAAATGCTCATGAACGACCCATACGACTGGAATGGACCTAAGGAGCCAACCGTCTGCGCGACGGAAGCTGACTCCCTAGCGGCCGTAACAATGCAGCTGCTTAAATACGTTAGCGGCGGCCTACCGGTTCTGTTCATGGACGTCCGCCTATACCACCCGGATAAAGACATATGGGACTTCTGCAACTCAGGGAACCACGCGAGCTGGTATGCTTCGAGAAGCATGGATCCGAGGGAAAACCTCAAGAAGGTAACCTTCCATCCAGCCCTAGAATTCTACTTTAAGGCTGGGGGCGCGTCGGTCGAATTCGACGCAGCGCCCGGACCGATAACGTTCGCTAGGCTGGGGTTGTTGGAGGATAGGCTTTACATGGTTATTGTGCAGGGAGAGGCCGTTGAGCTCCCGCCGGAGGAGAGGAGGAGGATAAATGAGCAGACGAACCCAACGTGGCCGCATGTCCACGCTAGGCTGCACTGCAGCTTCGACGAGTTTATAGAGGTCTTTCCATGCAACCATATACTTGGCGTCGCCGGAAACCACGTTAGGGCGCTGAAATACCTCTGTGAAATAGCTGGTATAGAGCCGATAATACTGGGTCCAGAGGGGAAAAAATACTCTAAACCGATCTGGAAACAAGTATCATAGCGGCGCAGTCGATCCCTATAATCCCCTCAGAAATATTTTCCTCCCTCTTTTTTCTTTAAGCTAGGAAAGTATTCTTGAGAGCACGCATTCTAGCTCTTTGGCGAAACTTGTTTTAAGGAGTTTCTCTACGCTTCCAAGGGCTTCCTCAAGGCTTTCATCAAAATGTATCTCCCCGAGAAATCTTTCGCCCAGAGCCTCAACCTCACGCCTAATATACGCTGAATCACCCATCTTCATGTTCTCTATTACGCCAACTATCGGGGCACTGAGACTCCTAAGCAAAACTAGGAGCTTCCTGACGGTTTCAAAAGCCATTCTTGAAGGCGTTGTAACCACGATGAACCCCGCCCCCCTAATATATTTTAATACGTCCAGCATTAGGTCGCTTATCCCCGGAGGCATATCGATCAATAAGATGTCGAGGCTTTCCCAACGCGTTATCGCGAGCAGCTCCAGTAGGGCGTTGGAGAGGTCCGCCCCCCTTATAGGCGAAGCCTGATCCCCCAGATAGAATACTAGCGACATGTATTTTATGCCGTAGACTTCGGGCGGGACAACACCCCTATCCTCAATGGGCTTCAGGTTCTTCGCATTCAAAACAATATGCGTCGTCGGGCTCGTGAAGTCCAGATCCAATAGGCCGGTTTTAAAGCCCTTACTGGCGAGTATTAGGGCTAGGGTCGAAGCTATTACGCTCTTCCCAACACCGCCTTTACCGCTCGAAACAACAACTATCTTTTTTACCCCGCTCATCCGCTCATCTATAATGCTTTTCCTAGGGTCAAGCATAAACTATTTAACACCCCGTATGCCTGCGACCCAAACCCCCCTCCCGCCGGAGAAGCTGAAGTCTGGGCTGCCGCATCTAGGGCACCTTATATATGCGTAGGCTGCCTCCGGAATAAAATGTATCGACTCCATCACTTCTTCAGACGCTTTAATATCCCTGAAAAACCATTTGTGGCCGCAAACCCGGCATTTAAATGCTGCCTTAGACACCCGGATAACGAATTTAGCGTTAGCGAGTTTCCCAGACCTCATCTCCTTGAGGGCGAACTCCAAAATTTCTCTGTCAACCTGCTGAAGCTCACCTATCTTTAAGTGGACTTCGCTAACCTCTCTTAAACCTTCCTTTTCAGCGAATTGGGAGACCGCTGAGATTATGGCTTCCGCCAGAGCCCATTCATGCATAGGAAAAGTTTAGATGATCCATAGATTTAAGAATATCTGGATGGGGCTTACAGGCTGGTGTGAGAAAATGAGCGTTGGAAGCGAGTATATAACAATGCTGTATGGTGCCGGCGGCTCAGTTATGCACGACTTCATTAAAAAATATGTTCTAAGGTTTTTCGGCGACCTTGGGGGAAGCGGCTTAGAGGTCTCGCTTAAGGATCTGGACGATGCCGCGGTCGTTAACGGCGTAGTTTTGAAGAGCGACTCCCACGTCGTTAAACCAATCTTCTTTCCGGGAGGCGACATCGGGCGTCTAGCGGTCTCCGGAACGGTTAATGATATAGCTGTTATGGGGGCTGAGCCTGTAGCCTTAGCCTGCGGGCTGATCCTTGAGGAGGGATTGGCGTTCAGAGACCTGGAGCGCATATTGAATAGTATGCGTGAAACCTGTATTGAAGCCGGGGTTTCCATAGTTACGGGGGACACGAAGGTTGTGGAGAAAGGCTCCCTAGGAGGATGCGTAATAAACACGTCTGGCATAGGGGTTGAGACGGAAGCCTTAAGGAGAAATATCAGCGTAGTTAAAAGGTTTAGGGCTGATTTTAATGGAAGATGGCTACTAGATTCTAATTTGAGGGCCGGCGATAAGATAATTGTCTCCGGGACTATAGGCGACCATGGGATAGCTATACTCTCAGCTCAGGAGGGGCTCAACTTCGGTGGAGACGTGAAGTCGGATGTTAGGCCGCTAAACAAGATGATCCGGCGCCTGCTCTGTGAGGTTGGAGGGGTTGTCGCCATGAAGGATCCGACACGGGGCGGGCTCGCCGATTCGCTGAACGAGTTTAGCGAGAAATCTAGGATTGGCATAATTATATATGAGGATAAGATCCCGATAAAGGAGCCCGTTAAAGCGGCATGTGAGATGCTTGGACTTGATCCGCTTGAGATAGGTAATGAGGGTAAAGTTGTTATTGGGGTTGTTAGGGAGAAGGCTGAGGAAGCCCTTGAGCTCCTTAGGGGGACCGAGGAGGGGAGGGATGCCGCTATAATAGGGGAGGTCACCGACAAGTTCATTGGCGTGGCGATGGAGACGGTTATAGGCGGTAAAAGGATTATTCCGAGACCTATCGGAGACCCGGTCCCAAGAATATGCTAATTTAACTACGACTCGTTCCAGGCTTTCCTTATAGTCTTAGGCCTTAAATCAGTTATATCCCTTAAGGCTTCTAGGAGGATCATAGTTTTCTCGAGCTTCGGCTCCGGGAGCTTGTTTCCATAGTTGTCGTAGCCGACGTAAACTATCTCAGGCGAAACATCGTATATCCAGTCTATGAACCCCTCATCGAAGTCTAAGATGGGTTCGATGACGACAGCCTTCCACCTCCAGTTAAGCTTAACCATGGCTTCATACCTTTCCCTAGGTGGCGGAGCCACACCCAACCCGTAATCCCTATTAGTCTCTAATGTTACGCCTAAAACAACGTTCTCGCTGAACTTATCCTCAAACTCCAAGTACCTCTTAGGGTTCTTCGTTAAAAAGAAGAATTTCGATCTGGGCTTAGACCTGACAACCCTCAGAACCCTCTCAATCCACTCCGCCGGAACCCAGTCACCCCACATATCGCCCATGTCTGAAACGAAAATAAATTTTCCATTTGGAATTCTTTCCCTAAGCCTCCACTCGGCGAAGGCGGGGCTGAAGCCATGTGTCCTATATGGTTCAACACCCATTGAAGCAAGTCTCCTAGCGAACATCCTAGCCCAGCAGTAGGAGCACATATGCAAACAGCCGGTTACGGGGTTCCAGGAAAAATTTATTTCACCAAACCTTTTGCTCGCAGCCAAATCCTGCAGTCTCCAAAAATATAAATTATTAGCCTCCTATTTAACCTAGCTATAATTTCTGGCTTTTAATAAAATGATGCGTATTAAGCGCGGATTAAACATTTTGAAATCTCTAACCTATTTAAGACGTTGGCGGAAATTTTGGATTAAACTCGACTATTCATCTGGCTGAAAAATATATGCTGTTAAATCGTAAGACTATTAGATATTCTTTGAGATAACATTTATTTCAGGCGTTAAGGTAATGTCGCATAATAAGTGGAAGATTCCCGTAGTAATTCTGATGCTTCTCCTTCTATTCTCCGTGTTAGTGAGCGCGTTAGATTTATTCCCGCGGTTTACAGCCCACTATACTAGACCAAGCGGGGCTCATCCGCCGATTGGTGAAGGAAAGGCTATTGAAGGTGGAGGAGAGGAGGGAGGGGGTAGAGGGGAGGGAGATGGAGAGAAGAAGAATGGAGTGGAGGGGGATGGAAGGAGCGAAACCGTCGGCGATGTGAAGGGTTCTGGGAAAGAGAGCGGGGAAGGGAAAAATGGTATTCATGAGGATGACTGGGAACTTGAGTATGAGGATGGTGAGGATGGAAGCGGGGGCTTTTAGCGCTCAGTTTAGGGAGAAACAAGTGCCTAAGATGTAGAATACTTAGATCGAAACTTATACCGGCGTTTGCAGTTCATGGTGTTACAGAATCATCTTATTTGAGGGTTCTCGTTGGCGAAGTCTACGAGAATGGTTCTTGGCGCATGGCAGATGAATCGGATGCCCTGAAGTATAGTGGTGAAATAATTGAACAGATGGTGACAAGGTATTTAAGCGCAACCTCCGTAAGCTTCCAAATAATACCCTTAATCAATTTAAGCGGGTTCATACCCTCAATAAATAACCCCTTGGTGCTGAACTTTTACGGGGATATGAGCGTCAACTATTATGCTGATAAAATGATTTTCTTCACGGATGGATACGTTGGCGAAGGCTATAGGGTCACATACATGAACTATCTTCTAGACGAATCTGCGTTAAGGTCAGCTAACCCCATATTTGATTACAGATGTTTAAGTGTTCTAGAGAGCCTACTATGGCCGCTTAGGATCGTTGAGGAACATGGTGCTGAGACGCCCTATAAGAGGCTTAAGGCTATAGAGAGGTATCTAAGGGAAAACTATAGGTATGATATGGATTATAATAATTCTCCGCCGGAAGGCTACGATCCAGTCTTATGGTTCCTCTTTGAAGAGAAGAGGGGCATGTGCATCCACTTTAACTCTGCCCTAGTCCTCTTAGCCAGATCCATAGGTATACCGGTGAGGCTTGTCGCCGGCTTCCTCATAAAGCCAAACCTGAAATACCAAGTCGTGTATATTAATCAATTTCACGCATATGCTGAAGCGCCCTTCGAGGGTTTTAGATGGATAATATTTGATGCAACTGGCAGGGGCGGAGAGGGCGAAGAAGCAGATGTTGGATATGTGAGCACTGTGACCGAGATACTCTACTTAGATAGGTTGGCGTTAAAGGCTCGTTTTTCAGGGTTGAGGGTTAGCGGGCTTACCACCGAGATCTACCTTAAAAGGAGCAAGACTGATAGTTTTGAAGAGAGCATTTTAGTCGGCAGAGGACTTGTTGAGAACGGCGTCTTTAACATAGACTGCGTGGTCCCGCTATATATTGATGTAGGCGACTATTATGTTGTTGCCCGCACTCTTGGAAACCAAAAGTATCGGGGCTCCGAGAGCGACCCTCAGATAAAAGTTGCGAGCAGCACTTATCTTTCAGCCAAAGCCCCGGAGAAAACCATTGCTGGAAGATCTTTCACAGTTTCGGGAGATTTAAGGGAGGTTAAAAGCAACATTCCAATAGTAAACGAGTCTGTCGCCGTCGTGATCGGTTCAAAGGTTTACGCAGCCACAACCGATAGCTATGGAAGGTTCTCCATTAACTGTCTAATAGAGGAGCCTGGCAACTACACGATTCTGGTCAGCTTCTATGGGACAGAATATTACCTTACCTCATCGGTTGAGAGGAGCATTCGAGTTCTAGGTTTAGAAATAACCTCCTTAACCAAAAACCCTCTTATTAGGGGTGAGGCAGCGCGCATATGTGGCTGGATGCACGCGGATGATCTTCCCGGAGATAATGAGCTAGTTATAGTATACCTCAATGGGGTGAGGCTGGGCGAAACCATAACTGATTCAGATGGATACTTTAGCCTAGTTTTCCATATGCCGGTAGACTACAAGCTCGGCTTATCTGAACTAGGCTATTTTCTCCCATCAAGCAAATATAGCGTTGTTCAGATGATGAGGGTTATGGCTAGGACGCGTGTTGCCGCCTTATCCCCTGAGACGGTTGAAGCTGGCAAACCGTTCAATATAACGGCTACACTTTTAGACGACCTTTAGCAGCTGATTCCCCTGGCGACGATGCACTTAAACTATTCTTGCCAGGATAAAGTGTTCTCCCTGGACTCGACAACCGATGAGCATGGTGTAGCGCTCTTCAAAGTAGCCTTACATGCAAGTAGGGAGGAGAACATAACGTATATGGCATATTTTCCCGGAAGCGAGATTTATCTTGGAGCGGTTTACGTTGGGCGCTTAAGGGTTATACCGCCTCCAGCAACCTTCGACATAATCCCCTACATTCTCCTCACGGCGGCGTTGGGCAGTTCACTCATATGCGTCCTCCTCTATAAATGGGGGCTTTTTAGGAGGAAGCCTGTTAGGCGAGGCGAGGAAGCCGCGTTGCGCGTTAAGGTTTCTCCGCCCGTGGCTTATACGCCTAAGCTTAAGATATCTATCTTTTTCCCGAAATCGCGGACCCATTCCCGCTAGTATGGGGCGTTAACGATGAATTGATTGTGCGCTTGAGGGCTGAACTAGCCGACGGTTCACCTATAACTGGCGCAGCATTAAGACTCAATATTAATGAGAAGAAGGATATATGGTTAGAGACCTCGGAGAACGGTTACGCTGAAACGCGTATAACGTTCAATGAGAAGGGCGTCCATGTGTTGAAGGCATCTTTTGAGAGCGGTGATCTGAGGGGTGAGACTGAAGCAAAAATAAGAATAGTCAATTATAGAGAGGAGATCGTAGACCTATTCAACTCTTTTCTGGAAGGGCTTCCGCGGAAGAAGCGAAGAAATATCTTACAGGGTTAAGTGCACAAAGAGGGGATTCTACACGTTTGGTCCAGTTAAATGGGAGTCTAGGCATGTATTTGCGCTTAAACAGACCATTATGGGCGCATGTGAGGAGCCGCTTAACCTCACGGTTAAACATAAGCCATTGAACATTAGGAGGATGAGAAACGTTAAAACTATATCGAAGATACCGCTGCCCTTAGGCTCCTCAGCTAAGCTTGGGGTAACGACGACGGATTTCCGCGAGATTAGAGACTATGTTCCAAGCGACCCCCTATAGGCATGTTAATTGGAAGGCAACTGCCAGATCCATGCTGCCACATAAGGTTCCGCAGCCGAAGGTTAATGAGTTTGAGAGGGAGGGGAAGAAGGTTGTCTGGATATTTCTCGATAGGTCCGCTAGCATGGCGCTTGGACCGATAACTAAAAGCGCCTTAGAATATGCTATTGAGGCGGCAACAGGCTTATCCTGCTTCTACCTTGAAAGGGACTGTAAAGTCGGCCTCTGCATGTTTAACGGCGCAGAGAAAATAGTTTTTCCGGATGTTGGGAGAAAACAGTATTATAGGATTCTAAGGGAGGCTGTGGAAAAGTGCCACGGACACCTGGTCGGCGTTAATCCCCCCTCAATAATCATAACATCTATGTCGCCCAAGAATTATAGGCAGATAATTGATGGAGTTAGGGAGATATGGAAGTACGC
>Ga0209394_1000243_pt1 | contig 49486 bp, 40 predicted proteins | sample JNZ201metaG_FD_184122 | JGI IMG/M metagenome (GOLD analysis project Ga0209394, IMG submission 184122) | Hot spring microbial communities from Jinze hot spring, China to study Microbial Dark Matter (Phase II) - JNZ 20120812A (SPAdes) (version 3) ...
TTTCAATGAGATAATAAAAATAACTGAAATGGTTTATAATATGAGCGTTTTAGAGCCCTAGCAAACCTAATCCCTTTTTAGCGTTCAATCTCCAGCCAAGGATAAAGTTCCCTTAGTTTTTGCATTGACTCCCTAACCTTCTCCTCTGGATACTCGTATGGTGGAAGTTTTCCACTTAGATAATCGTCGAAGGCCTGCATATCGAAGTGCCCATGTCCACATAGTAGGAACAATATTGTCTTTTCCTCACCAGTCCTCCTGCATCTTAAGGCCTCATCTATAACGGCTTTTATCGCATGGCTTGGCTCAGGGGCTGGGACAAAACCTTCGGCCTTCATGAATTGATGGGCTGCGCTGAAGACCTCAACCTGATTATAAGCTATTGTCTTAACTATTCCCTCCTTGCTTAGCAAACATAATGTCGGTGCTTTCCCATGATATCTTAAGCCGCCTGCGTGTATGGGTGCTGGAACGAACATGTGACCAAGAGTATACATTTTAATTAGCGGTGTTAGGCGGGCTGTATCACCATGGTCATATGTATAGAAGCCCTTAGTTATCGATGGACATGCTGTCGGCTCAACCGCTAGGAACTGGACGTCTTTTGGAGCCTTACCAGAGACTTTGTCGTAGTAGAAGGGCCAGAAAAGCCCAGAGAAGCTGCTTCCACCACCTATACACCCAACAATTAGGTCTGGATACTCATCTATTAGCTCAAGCTGCTTCTTTGCTTCTAATCCAACAACCGTCTGGTGGAGTAGAACGTGGTTTAGGACGCTGCCCAGAGAATACTTGACATTTTTATGCGTTACCGCATCCTCTATTGCTTCACTTATGGCTATTCCTAGGCTTCCCGGGTTATTTGGGTCATCCTTAAGTATTCTTCTTCCGGCCTCGGTATTCGTGCTTGGGCTTGGATAAACCTCCGCACCCCACAACTCCATTAGCATACGCCTATAAGGCTTCTGATCATAGCTTACCTTAACCATATAGACCGTTGCCTTAAGGCCGAATAGCATACAGCCAAATGCTAGTGCTGAACCCCATTGCCCAGCCCCAGTCTCAGTTGTTAGCCGCTCAACACCTTCTTTCATCGCATAATAGGCTTGAGCAACAGCCGTGTTTGGTTTATGACTGCCAGGGGGGCTAACACCCTCATACTTATAATATATTTTTGCGGGGGTCTTAAGGGCTCTCTCAAGACCTACAGCCCTATAAAGTGGTGTCGGTCTCCAGAGCATATAGGCCTCACGCACTTCTTCAGGTACATTTATCCAGCGCTCCTGGCTAACCTCCTGCATTATACACTCTTTCGAGAAAAGCACCATTAAATCCTCAGGTTTCACTGGCTCTCTAGTTACAGGGTTTATTGGGGGCGGCAGAGGTTTCGGTAAATCTGGCAGAATATTATACCATTGTTTAGGAATATCATCCTCACCAAGCACAATTTTTCTTAGCATGTAAAGCCGCTCCTCTCCTTGAATGTAAAATATTGTTCTTACAAGCAATATTTAAATCTTTTGAGAGCAAAAATGTTCATAAAACTATCCTTCAGAATTGCTCAAATATTTTACGTAAAGCAGAAGCCCAGACAATCATATCTTTAGGTAACTGGGGATAGTTCTCGTAAGCTTTTCTAATAGCCCTCGACCTCCTAGCCATATTATACAACTTTTTTAGGAGGCTCATTCTCCCAAGCCCCATAAATATTCTTTTCGTTGCATCGGTTATGTTCAGGCGCACATCACCCTTTAACCCAGCTCTGAGAACATCATCCTCTTTAATCAGCCTATATCTCATCCCATAGTTGATGTCATCGTTTGTTAGGCTCTGGAGGAAAATGCGGAAAACATCAAGTCCAGCCTGCTTTGCACCATAAGTTTTCATGTAGCGCACATTTATAGGCCATAAGCGTTCAACCGTTGGCTCATTCCTCATTAATACCTCAGATATAACTTCACCAGCTATTTTTCCAGCCATCATTGATGGGCCCATTCCACCTCCATGTATCGGGTTTACATGACATGCCGCATCACCTATTATAACTATGCCATTGCCAACAAACGAGTTTAATGGGCGTCTAGTTGGCACAACGCCTCCTCCACCATGGATGAGTGACGAACCCTTAAAGATTCCCTTACTTAGAACAAACTTGTAAAGTTGCTCTTTTGGGTTTGGGAAATTACCTACAGCTGCAACGCCCAATCCGACATTAACATGATTTTCCCTTTTTGGAAATATCCAGTAGTATCCTCCAGGCGCAGCGTTAAGGTCTAGGTATATTTGGCAGAAACTCGGCTCCTCAATTTCATCTTTCAGTTGGCGTATCTCCCTATAGCATACAACCTCGTCGCTCCTATCCACTGCTCTTTCAATTCCCATTTCTGGAGGGAGATTCCTCCTCAATACAGCAGCATATCCGCTTGCATCGACGGTGACCTTCCCCTCAATCTTAATCTTCGAGCCCGTTCTCAAGCTTTTAGCAGCTATCCCCCTAACGAATCCATTCTCAATTGTTGGCTTTAGGGCCTGCGTTAAATCTAGAAGTGTAGCTCCAGCATCCATGGCCTCCTTGAGTAACCTCTGCCCAAAAGCATGTCTATTCACTATAAAACCATGGAGGCCTTCACCGACCAGTCGGAATACTGTCTCTAAATCTGGTGAATAAACTTTAATGCCCATAATTGTCCTCTCAAGCTCGTCTCCGCTTGGATATGCTAACCCCAGGTTATCAAAGTGATGTTTTCCTATAGCATCCCCACAAACCTTATTGCCTATAGACTCGGCACTCTTACAGTCGATTAGGCAGACAGATAATCCCGCCTTAGCGGCGGTCTTCGCGGCCAAACAACCCCCGGTTCCAGCGCCAACAATAATAACATCGAATTTATTCATGGTGACCTCAACCTTTTAGGCTACATCTACCTCAATAGTTTACCACGAATTAAATCTTTGCTGATTCACCCTATTTCCTCCCTAAATATTTTTAGCAGCTCCTCTTTTCCAATTCCAAGTTTATCCGCGAGTTCCCTCATCCACCTCACATAAGACCTGAAGGCGTTATACGCAATCTTAATCTTGTCTTCTCTGGGGAGATTCTCTTCCTCAACCAACAGTAGGGCAAACCATCTGCCCAATTCTGTAAGCGTATAAGCTTTGAGCCATACGGTTCTCCCAGAAAACTCGGCTTTCTCTATATGCTCACCTAATATGCCCAGCTCAGTAAGCACTTTTAAATGTTCTATAACAGTCTTATTTGAGTAACCTAGATTCTCAATCAAATCTTTCTGATAAATCTTATCAAATACACCACGATTAAGGGCGAACCTTAAAATGTCGGCTGGAACTGAGGAGCCGAATACCGCTCTTAAAACCTCATACTTACTGCTCTTGGGTAGAAAAATTACATATGGATAAATCCTTTGAGCCATAAGACCCCACTACAGATAACCAATAAGTAAGCATTCATTTATCAATTTTTTCATCATGCACTCTAAATGTGAGCAAAATTTAGAAAAAATTTAATTTCTTTTCCGACCATTTTGAGTGTGGAGGATTCAAAAAATGTTTAGGCTATCGGTTATAAGCGATGAAGTTTCTCAGGATATCAGGGTTGTGGCATCTTTCGCTAGAAGGTTCAATCTTGAGGGGGTTGAGATTAGAAGCGTCTGGAACCAAGGCCCGCAGAATCTTCTTTCAAGAGTCGATAAGATAAAGAGGGTTCTATCGGAGTATGGTTTAAGGGTTAGCGCTATAGCTTCGCCGCTATTTAAGGCTAGCATAGATAATGAAAGGGAATATGAGGAGCACTTAAGTATATTGAGGAGATGCATAGAACTAGCAATTAAATTAGACACTAAAATAATTAGGGGCTTTACGTTCTGGCGGAAAGGTGCGTTAGAAGATTACATCGACCAGATAATTGAGAGATATCAGAAACCTCTGGAAATCATAGAGGGTGAAGATGTAATTTTGGGAGTTGAGAATGAGCCCTCAACATTCGTTGGAAATGGAAGAGAACTAGCAATGTTCCTCTCAAAAATAAACTCAAAGAGGGTTAAAGCCGTGTGGGACCCGGGGAATGATATATTTGACCCTTCAGGTGAGATTCCCTATCCAGATGGATACAGATATGTTAGGGGCTGGATTGTTCATGTTCACGTGAAGGATGGCGTGAGAGTAGGCTCCTGTGGAAAACCTGAGTGGACAGCCGTTGGTGAGGGTGAGGTGGCCTATAGAGAGCAGTTCAAAGCTTTAATGGAGGACGGTTATAGAGGCTACCTTTCACTAGAGACCCATTGGAGACCCAAAAGGAAGTTGTCGGAGGAGAGGATTATAAGACCTGGTGGGGAGGAGTTTTCTTATAGCGGCGAGGAAGCTTCCGAAATATGCATGCGCAATCTCATACGGGTATTAAGAGAAAGCACTTTATAATGAAAAGACTTTAAAACGAAGAAAAACATTTCATTTTAGATGGGAGGAAGGTAGAAAATGCCTAAGATTAAATTTGGCGTCATCGGATTAAAGGGAATAGGAAAAACTCACGTGTCTGAAATAGCAACGATTGAAAATACGGAGCTTATAGCTGTTGCAGATATAGATGAAAGAGTTGGAAAAACACTTGCTGAAAAATACAATGTTGCATACTACAAGAATTATGAGGATATGCTAGCCATGAAAGATTTAGATGCGGTCTCAATATGCACACCACATTTCTTACACTTTCCAATGGCAATGAAATCTTTTGAATATGGCAAGCATGTATTAATAGAAAAGCCAATGGCAATAACTGTAAAGGAGGCAGATTTGATGATTGAAGAAGCAAAAAAGAGGGGGCTAAAGCTGGGTGTAGTATACCAGTGGAGGATAAATCCAGTTTTTCAGAAGATTAAAGAGATGATAGATAATGGCGTTATAGGCGCTGTATATAGAGCCTGTATGGAAACATGCTCATTTAGAACGCAAGTATATTATGCCCGTGACGCTTGGAGAGGTAAATGGCTAACGGAGGGAGGCGGGGTTCTAATAAATCAGGCGATTCATCATATTGACCTCTTTTGGTGGCTAATTGGCAGACCTGTAAAAGTTTTTGGGCATATTGGAAAACTATATCATGATATAGAGGTGGAAGATATCGCAAGTGCAACTATAATATTTGAGCATGGAGCTCATGGAGTAATTCAAGCAAGCACAGTAGATCCAATAACTACTGTTAGATTTGAGATATGCGGTGAAAAAGGGAAAATCTTAAGCGAGGAGGGAAGTGGCCAAATTATGTATGCGCTTTTTGAGAGAACTCTAAAGGAATATTTAATGGACAAAAATATTTGGCCAAAAATCATGTATCAATGGAATCATCTGGAAATAGAGAATCGTGTAGCTGGCCATAGGGAAATAATTAGAGATTTTGCTGAAGCAATAATTAGAGATAGAGAGCCACTTATAAGTGGCGAAGAAGGTAGAGTCTCCTTGGAAATAGTTAATGCAATAATATTATCGTCCTTTGAGGAAAAAGCTATTACATTACCTATTAATAGAGAAGTCTATGAAGAACTTATAAAGAAAAAGCTTTCGGGCAAAGTTCAATAATTAAATGAAATCACATTAAATTTGATTTTAGCGCAGCTCTAATGGATTTCTTCTCTATTATCTTTCTTATTATTTCTCGCAATTCTTCTTCGTTTAGGATCATCTCCTTAACCTTAAAATCTCCTGCTTTATCTATTTTGCCAAATGTTGTTCCCCACTCCTTAATAAGTATCTCAATAATCCATCGAGTTTGATCATAGGTAGTTATCAGCATCATACCATCTTCCTCATCTTCAATTTCTATAAAAAATGGATTTCTTTGTGGATCGCCTAGTTCTTTAAATTGAATGATCTCAACCCAGAAACTCTCAAAATTTTTAACCTCGGTTGGTGGTTGCTTTTTATTGGTAAATGCAACTTTAATCATTAATAACCCCCTTCAGCCATTGTTCTCACTATTTTTTAACAGCAAGCGATATAAATTGGTTCCTCCAAATTTATTAGCGGAGGTTATAATTTTGAGCGAAAAACTAAAAATTGTCTATATAGGCGCTTGCTCTCACCGCTTTTCTATAGGACTTTTTAGAAACATTGTCGCTATGAAAGAGGTTCATCCTTTAGAAGTCTCGTTGGTTGACATTGACGCAGATCTACTCAAATGCGTACATAAGATTTTGGTGAACATGGCTAGAAAATATAGCGCAGAAATTTTTGTGGAGAGCACAACTGATAGGAGAAAAGCATTAAAAAATGCCGATTTTGTCTATATTTCAATCTCAGTTGGCGCACAAGAAGCTGAGTGGATAGACATTCATTTACCGCTAAAATTTGGGATACCGCAAAATACGGGTGATACTGTTGGACCAGGCGGGATATTTCGTGCCATGAGATGCGTACCAGTTTTTGTTGAGATTGCAAGAGATATTAAGGACTTATGTCCTAACGCAGTTGTCTTTAATTATACAAATCCACTTTCATGTTTAACCTTAACGATGCGAACTATAGCTCCAGATCTTCAAGTAATAGGCTTATGTCACGAACTTTTTGGTGGAATGAAAGTTATTCAAGAGATAATGCGCATTAATGGTTATCAAATTGAAAGATGGGAGGAGATGGACTTAATTTACGGTGGAATTAATCATTTTGGTTGGCTTTTAGAATGCAGATATAAAGGTGAAGATATATATCCACTTTTACACATGAGGTGGAAGGAATACTATAGAACATCATTTTATGGAAGAGCATTTAATTTTTATTTGCTAGGTAAACATGGTCTTTTTCCTTACCCAGGAAGCAGACACGTAGCCGAGTTCATCCCAAGATATTATAATTACTTTAACTACCTTCAATCTCCCTTTGGTATTAATATCATCCGTAACGTTAACGAGTTGGACAGAAAGCATAAGTGGGCTGTTATTCACTTCTATACAATGTCAAGAGACTGGTATATAGATCGTTTGCCAGCTCCATTTAAAGGTGGAGAAAAAGCACTAGATATGACAAGGGATTGGAAAAACGATATTCCAAATAAATATGTAGTTAACATACCTAACATGGGCTTTATACCAAATCTTCCAGAAGATTGTATAGTTGAAATACCAGGATACTTTAAGAACCGAAGAATACGCGGAGTAAATGTTGGTAAAATGCCTTCCGAAATTGCAGAGTTAATAAAACCACATGCTGAAAATCAGCGTCTAATAGTTGAGGCAGCATTGAAGGGTGATAAAACTCTCCTCTATGAAGCTCTTTTAAGGGATGCGATGTGCGCTTTTATAGAAGATGAAGAAGCAATAGAAGACATGATGGAAAACATGCTTTTTTACCAGAAAAGATGGCTTCCTCAATTTGAAGATGTACTCTCAGAAGAAGATCTAAGGAAACGTAGATGGATAAGTAAGGAGGAACTTATGTCAAAAGAGAGAGCCTTAGAAGTTAAATATCCACCCTCTGAAGAACTAAAAAATAAATCATGGCCATATGTTGATTAAGTAATTTTTGGAATGTGAGCATAAATGCGAAGTATATTGATTAATATTTTCCTTTTCCAAGAACTTTTGATAGCATAATGTAGCTTATACAAGCTGAAGCTGAAAATATTAAGATGAGTATTATTCCTAAAATGAAATTAGGGATTTCCTCAGATTCCGCATTTAATGCAACCCTTTGAATTCTTAGGGAGCCGTCTCCGAAATAGACTAGTGATGCCCCACTCTCTGGGTCTCTCCTAGTCTTACGGAGTGCCTCCTCAACAGTCCTATTATACTTACATGTCTCATGAAAGAAAAGCCCGTCCATCATTATCCCATGTATTACATTAACAACTTTATCCCAGCCTATGAAGCAACTAGCTCCTAAAACGAGGAAAACGTCCGCTAGACTCGTATTATTTCCGGAGTAGCATGCGTCCACAAAAATAATTGTTCCGGGAAGACGACTATCATTTCCATATCGTAAAAAGAATCCCGGCGTTACATAGAGATATCCCGCCAAATCCCCCTCCTTAAGATATCCTATAAGGTTCTCTGCAATATCGTCTTGATATAGAAGCGCGTTCTCTGAATTTAATTTCTCCCTAACGAATAGCGCGAATAACCCCCGAGAATCGATGAATCCATGCGAATTTATATAGACAATGTCATATCCCTCATCATCAAGTCTCTTAAGAAGATCTATCGTTACATTTTCATCCTTATAGTAATCTACAGCATAGCCAGCCCTCTCAAGACTATAAATTATGCTCCTCATGTACATTTCATATACGTCCAGAGACATTAAATTAAATTCTCTATTAAATGGGTCAATAACAATAGCTCTTCCGCACTCCCGAAGATCAGCAGATAATACGTTGGAATCTAAAAAGAAGGCTATGGCAGCTATTACTAGGAGGGGGTTTCTTAACCCGCTTAAAAGCATCTTCTCCATCCCAATAAAATATTCATGGATTATACATAAAAACTCTTGCAGTAGAGAGGGAGAGGCTATTCGAGAAGATAGGGAGGTATCAGCATATGAAGGTATAAGGGAAATATTGCTAGCCTGGTTTTGTGATGAGATATTTAAAAAATTGTAGGGGTTGTGGTTGATTTGGCTTCTTTTTTATGCTGTTAGTAGGGCGGCGTAGTTGTATAGGACTCCCCAGAATATGGCTATGCCTGTGCATGCCATTGCGCCTATTGCGAATGGGACGACCATCTCCTCGTAGACCTTTGCACCACCAATCCTCAATATCACATACTTAGCCACCAAAGCAACCAAGGCTGGAACAGTCACAGTATAGGTAATCCAGCAGAAGCCTAATGTTACTCCGGCTGCGTTGAGTGGGAACCATGGGAACCTAGCATGTAATATGTATACAACGGTCACTATTGCGGCCCCAACGATTATCTGGACCCAATGCTTGAGCTGAGGCTGATGGCCTAAGCCACTCCTCCAGTAATCCCCGACCTCACTTATGGATCCATATGTTGGTGCTCTCTGGAAGTAGTTGTGTGGCGCACCAGTATAATTGAATATTGATAGGTTTGTTGCGCCATAACTACACCATAATGGCAGATAAGCGAATATCGCGACTATTAAGCCGACTATCATAGCAATTATTGTGCTTGTCAGTATATGCTTTGACCTAACCCCCTGAAGCGAACCAATCTTATACATTTCTAGTAGGGATGCCATTGGAGCAGTCCTCATGGTCGTTGTGAACCACGTCCACTCCGTCTTTAATGGTAGGAATCTGACTGCTGGGTCTCTTATGTAGAATGGTGAGGCGGGGTCGGCGAGCCACCACTCCTTAGCCATACTATCCCAGTTATGGGCAAATATCTGGTCGTTCCAGCCATCCATAACTAGACCGAACTCGGCTGCGGTCCTAGCTCTGCCCATGTAATACAATCCGTTTAATATATAGTATATTATCCCGAATATTATTGGCAGTGTTCCTAAGCTTGCGTAGTACCATAAGCCCACTGATATGAGTAGAAATACTATGAAGAGCAGAAACATGAGCCTATATTTCATTGGTTCCCTTTCCTCGACTTCTGGTGGGGCTTTACCGACAATTGCCTTAAGGCAATTGACCAATTCACCTCTGAATGTTGTGAAGGATGGAACAAATATGAACGCAAATAACGCTCCTATAGCTAGCAGTGCCGGCGGACCCCATTCGCTCTTCCATGCCGACATCATTGGGCCAGTAGATGTGCCCCTCCAAATGTTATGGTAGAGTGAGTGAGCATAGCCGGTAGTGCCAGCGGACTGGGCCTCCCAGAGGCCGAGGTAGTTCATTATTGGCCACCAAACCCACATTACAGCTATGCTTGTTACTACGTAGCTGAATAGTGTTTTGGTTGGGACTAGTATTGCTCCGGCTATTAGGAATAGTTCGAAGTTGAAGTTTAGGTTTGCCAGTGGTATAATCACGTATGGCGTGTAATCAACACCTATTCTACCCATGTGGGAGGGTATGGGTATGCCTAGTCCTGGTATTGTCCATATCCAGTATGGGTATATTGCTAGTAGCCCTATTAGGACTCCCAGCCAAAGCCATATATTTCTGAACAGTTTTATTGAGCCGTTCTCCTTCTCAAACGCCATATCTACCAGCTTTGATGCTGCCGTTGCATGTGGGAATGGTAGTGCTTCAACATCAACCCATTCCCTACGCCATAACGTCGCAAAGAACATGTACATTAAATAGTATGGTATGAGCCTTGCTAGGGTGAATGTTAGGGCTGGCATCCACTCAGCCCATGGGACTGGGCCTCCATACATCCATGACTCCCATAATGCGGGGTTTAGTGGGTCAGGCCCAAACTGCCAATTAATGTCCTTAGCATACTCAAGGTTCCATCTATGGAATGCCGGAATCTGCCTTGCTGTCCCAAGAGCCGTCAACAATGGGAGTATACCATAGTAGCTTGGGAGCATCCACGTAGTCCAAACCATAGTCAGGATAATCACAAACTCCTGCTTAGATATAACATTATATTTTCCCAGTAGGGCGCATATTGATGATAGAAGAAGCGGCCAGAAGAAACCAAACGTCATATTAGACATCCAAGCATTGCTCCATGTCTCACCATGCAGGCCCCATAGTGTGCCGCCTGGAGTGAAGAGCGCAACGAACTCCATGACCAATACGGCTATTGCGGCCGCAATAGCGCCAATGATATAAGCCCTAGGTCTTATAACGGCTACAACCTTTTCAGCCAAAAGATTCCCCTCCTTTTCCCTCACTCCCACTTTATTATTTACATTTTAATTTATAAAATTAACGCCTAGAATTTTACACCTACCACGCGAGATTCCATCAATTAGTAAATCGCGCTAACTTCAACATTCCATCTGAAAAACGACTAAACAATATTGTTAAAAAATGGTGGGGAGATCTTTTATTTAGTATGGGGCTGCCCACATGCTTCTCATTATCACAGCTAATCCGGTGCCTATTGTAACCGCCAGTCCCTCACCCAGTAAGATTCCAGCGTAGATTATGCCTCGAATGCTTCTCCAGAAGTCTCTGCCGATAAGGCGCTGCATTAATAGACCGATTACTGCTCCAATGAAGATTGAGAGAGCCGATGGGGTTGGAGAGCCGATTCCACCAGCTATTCCAATTACTAGGGGCGTTATATGTAGCACGTGCCCCACGATATACAATATGCTGCCGGCAATGAACCCGTAAAGCATATAGGGAACCTGGAAGAAAACCGCTGCCTCCGGTGATATAAAGATGGATTGAAATGTCGCTTGCACTGGCCATGCGTAAAGTACTCCTGGATAAACTGAGGATGGTATTGGAGCAACCCTCCATAATGACTGAACCGTTATGTACCCTATAAACAGGGCTACTGGGAATATTATGAACATGCCAAGTATTACATCCTTCATCCTCGTATTGGTCATATCGCACACCTTAAATCCAGTAACCCAAGAAGACGAAGTATATATTGGAACAAACCATGCGTTTATGCCCGGATACCCAGTTGCTTTAATCACGAGTTCCCTTACATAGGGCACTCCAATGCTTACTCCTAGTCCCTCACCGCGAACAGCCACAAGCATTGTTAGGAATGGTATAACAACATTAAGTAATATTAGGTAGACTAGTGGGAAGTCCGGCGCGAGCCAATAATCAACGAAGGATAAACCAAGAGTTGCTGCCAAGAATAAGCCTATAACTAGCCCCACATTAAACTCAGCAGCGGTCTCAGTAACACGCCTAAAAGCCTTAAAGGCCTTAAAGGTCTCTCTGGGCCTAAGTAGTAATGGGACCACGCCCACAGCCACTGCAACTCCGACCATCGGCATTGCCCAAGCCCATAATACAGAGCGCTGCCAGCAAGTCTGTATATCCATCCCATAGGTGTATTCCTGAGCGAAGCCAGTTACACCGTACCTAACTAGTAGGTGGTTTCCAACAACATATATGGCGATGGAACCTATTAGTGAGCCCAAAACAACATTAAATGGCAGTATGAAGCCTGTCGCCATAACCGCTAGGTCGGTAGCAATACCAAGTGAAGCCCCGGGCAAAGCCTGCTGTATTAGATAATTGTAGTCTACCCATGGAATTGGTATAGTTCTAAGATTAACATTTAGGAAGACTTCTCCAGTTAGCGGGAGAGTATAAAGCAGAAGACCATAAACGAAACCTAGAATTGATGATGCACCAAGTATACTCATTCTCTTCCATTCTCTTTCTATAAGAGTTCTTGTCGTATCAACTATCGGGTCAGCATATGGGAATGGCAGATTTTCCACACGTACATATAGGTGGTAACCTAGTATGCTCATTGCGAAATCCCCAAACATAGCTGCAAGCCAATATGCAGCTGTCCAAATGGCCACTATAGTCCATTCGGAATGAAACAATGTTCTCTGAACCCAAACCTCGTAAGATTCTGGAGCATAGAACCACGGAATTTTATCAGCAAGCCCCAGAGCAATAGAGACCGGTGAATACCTCAAATATATCTGGTATATCCATCCTGGATGAGCAAGATTCCCAAGCGTAGGGGCTAGGAACCACCAGTATTTTATCGATTGCCCAGCCGCTAAATAAATTATTACAGCCTCAAATATTGTCAGTTTAGTCCCAGCGAAGACCGCTGCCAACTCTATGAATAGTAGGATTGTAGCCCATTGAACAGCGGAATAAGAGGGAGTTGAACCCGTCACCAGATGCATGAAGGCCATAGAAGACTGGAATACAAACGTTATGTAGAGGAGAGCAAGTATAGAGCGCCAGGTTAATCCTCGACCGCGTAGGGCTACACTAGTTTGCTCACTCACTCTTCCCAGCCTCCTCAACACGCGAACTTACACTCTCAATTTTTAGCAATAAGTCTTTAAACCTCTTTTGGTATTCAATCCTCTCTTTGGGTGTGAAGCTTCTCCATAAGAGAACTTGCTTTCTCATTAAATCTATGAATCCCTTGCCAAATGTTATCCATGAGCCTCTTGGTCCAGTAAGCCTCTTTATATATAGTGAAAAGTTGTGTCTCTTGGTATCAATACTCTTAATGTCCAAGAACTCAACATACTGAGTTATGCCAAGGTCATATGGTGCCAGAAAAGACTCGAAAGTTAATGCCCTAACATGCATCTTGGGGTCTTTCTGCTCCACAATCTTTACAGGTGGCTTTAGCCTAAATATTTCCGAATCCTCTGCTAGATGCCCCATTAAGAGCTCATGTATATAGCACAGGACTCCGTTAGCTTCCTCATCTTCGGTTACAAAGAATGGCAGCGGTATCTCCCATATATCACCTTTTGGTGGCGGTGCCTTCCATCTCCTTTCAAGTGAAGGAGTTATCATTCTTGCAGCTCTAATCACTGGATAAATTGTCACCCCTAATATTGCCAGCATCATAATAGATACTGTTGTAACCACAACTGTAGAGGCATAGTTGAGCTGCCCCTCAACGCCAACTATTCCTCCAAGCATAGCCATTATCATGCTCAATATATAGCCTATTATGCCACCAACCACCGAGTATGTGACGCTCTCAGAGAGGAATAGAAAGGCTACATGGAATGGTGATAAACCTACCGTGCTTAGCACTTGTATCTCGCGTCTCCTCTCCTCTATAGAACTTATCATAAGACCAAGTATTACCATTGCAGATATAATCACTGGTATAATCTGCTGCTGCCACCCAAAGACTGTAACGACTGAGCGCGGAGATAGAGTCCAAACCACGCCTTCAACACCAATATTCAGTGGTACTGGCGAGAATGCATCAGTCTGCTTATATATCTCTCTTGCAACCGCTATAATTGAGTCGTAAGTTGCATATTCCGGCTTAAATTTTATCGCCACGCTAACAATCCAGCCTTTAGATATTGTTAAGAGCGTCTTATATGGGATTATTATAAGCTCGTCTGGAGCAACCCTGCCGGAGTAACCCGGAACTCTATCATCCCATATTGTCAATTGAAGGTCGTCTAAGTCTTTTATCTCAAAGAAGGCGTTATCATCGATTATTCCTATAACTTTGAAGGCGAAGCCCGAAACCATAATTGTTGAGCCTACCTTAGCTCCCAGTCCATCAGCCATCTTCTTTGATATTATCGCCACCATCTTATCGGCCATGCTCTCCGTAAACCAGAAGCCATCAATTATTGTCTTGTCTACGCCAGTAACATACTTCTCTTCAGGAGTCATCCCTAAGAAGCCTCTTATCGGCCTCATTACCGCCTTTCTGTTTTCATAGTCATATGTGACTAGGCCGCTTTCGTTAAGCAGATATGTTCCGCGCATACTATATCCGATGTATGACCATGCTCTAGGAGCCATTATAACCTTGTCTCCATAAAATACTCTAAACTCGGCTAAGAATCTCTCTCCTACCTGCGGTCGTGATTGAGCACCACCTAATCCACCGTAATCCTCAAAGCCTCCGCCAGAATAGTCTTGATGATGGAACAAAATTCCATTATAAAGCGCTGCTCTTCCAGTAGATTCCTCTCTAATTACTCTTAGAGAGCCCAGCGATGTAAATGCCGAGGTAGATGACGTTACAAGTATTACTGCAATAAGCGTTAAGCCAGTCAGCAGCTTTCGTTTTCTCATATGTGAGATGCCAGTCGAGAATCCAAGTAGAGCGACAGAGAACCTTGGCATCTCAACCCAGTGAACCCCTGCAACTTTGATTCTTAAGCGCCTTATAGCTGAGAGGACGGTGTTTAATATCACTGCTATTAGGGGCATTACTAGAACCACAACTAAGAAGCCTATAATAACCATTATGGGGTCTGTTGCAAGCCTAAAGCCCGGATGAACAAATGATAGGAAAGCCAGAGGAACTACGAAGCCAAAAAGCGTAATCATTACGCGTTTTACGCCACTAGACTGGAAGAAGAGCCTCTCAGTAAGGATTGAGAAGGGCACTAGGGTCAAGCCAAAGAATGTTATCGCATATATTGCATCTTCAATCGACGCCCTTAAGGTTGAATAATTATTCCTTTCATAGACCAGTAACCTGTTTGATAGCGCCTCAAGCTTGCTATATTCACGGTTCTTGAGAGCCAATAGCGCTTCTTCAAAGAGCTCCTTTGTATCGGTGTAGCCGGAGGGAGTTATGCCCCCGGCTGAAAGCGTCTTTATCCTATCTAAATTCAGTCTGTACATGTCTTGGGCGAATCTAAGCGTTGTATGAATTATCGCATGCTGTTCTCCCTCTTTAACAGTGAAGCCTACGCCCAATGGATACTCATCACTCGAATTAGTCAGAACCAGCATTGGATATCTTCTAGTGTAAGTTGTATGAACAAGAAATTCTACAGGTTTCTCCGGAGGAACAAAAGCCACTGCGACGCTAACACCATACCCACCATACATGTAGAAGTCCCAACTCCACTGGTCAGGCGGAGCATGAGATACGAAATCATTAACTGTCAATGAGAGACCGCCGCCACCGCCAACATCTATTGAACCGCTCCTATAGTATATGTCACATATGTCGAATAATACTATAGAACCGCACTTGAACAGCGTATATATGCCAAAGTTCTGCATCCTATCATAAGTGTTTACCTGGAAGCTTGTACCTATAGAAGAAGCGTCAACTCTTCCCCTAAACCAGTATGTTCCATACGCCGGAGCATATATAACATTTCCCGTCTCTTCATCAATAACATAGGCCTCTAGACCATAGCTGCCCATCATTAACCTCTCCATCTGCAACAGGCCGGGTATATATACATCTCCATCCTCATCCGACATGGCATAAGATGGCAAGAGAAGCTGATATGGCCGGAAGCCTAAAGCGGATGGACTGCCCCTCCCGTAAACTATTATGGCATTCTTAACCGGTATATCCCACCATCCAGAGTACATATTGTATTCCATTGTCTTACCAACTACATCGACCCACTTAGGATAGTACTGGCCTGGAGCCTTAGGAACCCAAGTCCCTATGAGGGCTGAAAGGTCTATATTAACCGTGGCGTAGATTATTGGATAGAGGGCTTCGAGCTTAAACTTTATATTGTCCCAGTTAATGTTGTCCGGCAAGTCGAATGGTGTCCAATAATCATTACTGTATGCCCATAGGTTACCCCATGTCATCCCAGGACCGCCCAAAATCAGTAGAGGTTCGCTGTTAGCATATCTAAGTGGGGAGCCATAGTAATCTTCATAAATTATGCCGTGACCAGGTCCTCCAGTCCCGAACATTTCTTTGGGAATCCATTGCCTACCTATAGCTGGGTCTTCTTTGGCAAGATAGGGTCTATTAAGCTTTTCAGCTAAATCTGGGAGTAAGGTCTTGAAGAACCAATCGTAATAGTTTGTCAGCCAAGGCGCTACACCCTCATTCCACCCATATGTCCACCCCATAACGAGATATGGCATAAGATATTTGTTTATGTCGTTTATGTCTATGTTCATCTGGAACTTCACTCTGCTGCCCCATTCACTCCACTTATTATCTACATATTCCTTCATAAACCATCTTGAACCAATGACCCCTTGATTTGTTCCAGAAAAGGCTATGAAAACCAGCGTATATTTGTTTGAACCTGGATGCGTAGCGAAGAACTTAGCAAGCTGGAGCATTATAGCTGTTCCTATAGATTCTCTAGCCCCAGGGGCTAGACTTGGTATAAATGAGAAACTATCATATGCCGCTGTTATCAGCACATATTCATCGGGATAAGCTGTTCCCTTTAAATAACCAATAATATTGTAGGATTCAACATTGCGCCACTTCATATTAGAAACCAATGTAACTATCTCTCCCCTCTCAGCCAGCTGTAGAAGTCTCCTTGACTCCTCAGCCCTAGCATATACTCTTGGAAAGTTCCATGCTACGCTCTCAATCAGTTTCATTCGGGCCTCAACCGTTGTTGTATATTCTGGCTCAAGAAAGACAACAGCTTTAGCACCGAACTTAGCCGCAGTAACCCAATGATATTGCGTGTTAAAGTCCATTAAAACTATGCTGCCCTCTATTGGTTTACCATCAAAGTCCTCATATTCGCCCGAGCCCACATAAACTAAACGTCCAGTTAAGCCTCCAGGCGGAGTCTGCGGTGGACAAACCCTATTCGGGTAGATTGGATAAACTTTTATTCTCTCACCTAAGGATGTCTCTATATAGGCGCCCTCATCCACTGGTATGGGAGTCCTAAAGCTGTGTCTTAAGACGGGTGACAAACCAAACTCGCGGAACTTGCTCTCAATATAATCGGCTGCAGCATAACACCCAGGATACCCAGTAAACCTTGAGCCAAAACCGACAAGGTCCTCTACAAAGCCCTTAAGCTCATCTATATTAATTGCTTTTAATGCTGGTGTAAAGTAGTCAAAGGTGATTTCCTGAGCAACAGTCGGTTTCGCAGATAATAAAAGCACTATCATTATGTAGGAGACTACTAGAAATATCGTTAGAGCTAGAGATAAAGATATTTTTCCCCACTTACCAGTTGAGACCATACGCTAAACCCAAAAGATGAATATTCAAATTTAGGTTTTTAAAGATTACTCAAAAAATAGTTAAAGGAGAGCTTAGCGCCATATAATAATTGTAGATATTAAGTTGCATGCATGGTGACATTAAAATGAAATGGAAGACTCTTACACTTACTTTAGCGGCAATAGTAATAATAGGAAGTCTATTCTTATATTTTCTTGTTCAAAATAGGATTGGTGTAACGCTTATAGAATCAATAATCGAGGTTGATGGGGCAAGAAAATATCAAAGAATTGAGGGATTTGGTGGTTCAGGAGCCTACTACGAGCATTTATTAAGGAATCTAAAAGAGCCGCTTAGAACGGAGGCTACAGACCTACTTTTTTCAGACCTTGGAATAAGCATCTATAGGCTGAGAGTGTGGACTAAGATTGAGAGTGAAAATGATGACGATGACCCAAATAATTTCAATTGGGAAGCATTCGACTTTACAACAGACCAAGACCAAGTTTGGAATGCCCTTGAGGCTAAAAAGAGGGGTGTTACAAAGTTTATAGCTTCCGTCTGGAGCCCACCAGCCTGGATGAAAAATAATACGCAGGAGACGAATGATGGTTATCTTCTGCCAGAAATGTATGAGGAATTCGCGGAGTGGTTGTCCGCCTATATTTTGGGTTACAAGACATATCATGACATAGACATAGGTTGGGTAAGCATACAAAATGAGCCAGATTATACTGCTACTTGGGAGACTTGCATCTATACACCCAAGCAACTAAAGGAATTGATAAAGGTTGTTGGCAGAAAATTCGCTAGAGAAGGGATAACAGCAAAGATAGTTGTTCCAGAAACTTCTGGCGTTTACGCTGCCCTCAATTACTTAGAAACAATAATGTCTGATCCCGAGGCAGCTCAGTATGTTGATGTCTTCGCTGTGCACCTATATGATATACAATTCTTTAATCCCGATCAGGGGATAGGATGGCTTAAAACGATTTCTGGTTATTGTGCTAAGTATGGTAGGCCTTTGTGGATGACGGAATATAGCTACCTAGATTTTCCATATGCAGGCACCTATGAGGAAGCTCTTTATACGGCTCAACACATTCATAATACGCTGGTGTATGGAAATGCCTCAGTTTACTTAGTTTGGGAGCTATTTTGGTATAGGGAGACTGGGCTGATTAGTATAAGCTCTCAAGGAGACAACTATAAAATAACCCCTAAATATTATGCTGTTAAGCAATTCTTTAAGTTCATAAGTCCAGGCTCTGTTAGGGTAGAAGCAAGAAGCGATAGACCTCAAATTCTAGCCTCAGCCTATCTAAATGAGGAGAGCGGTGACATCACAATAGTGTTGATAAATAGGGGAATGACGGACGTTAATGCTAAAATATCCTTAAAAAATATCACACCATCATTGACTTTAAAGCAATATCGCACATCAAGAAACGAGAATTGCAAATATATTGATAACATAGTGGTTAGAGATGGTTTACTTGAGGTCCTTCTTCCATCTGATAGCATAACAACCCTTACCACCCGATAGATATTCAATTTTTTCTCAAAAGTTAACTCCAAAACTATTCAGAAACTTTCCGATATTATAATGGTATTTAAGGGCCTGACTTCCCCCAGTAGCAATATGTTCTCCCATAGGTCAGGACCAATATTGAGGTTACTATTAAAGCATAGATGAGTATTATGAGGATATACCTTCCCCATTTCTCTTTTGGCATTAAGTGGGAAATGCTTTCTGATAATCTTCTGTAGATTTTTCTGGGTATAAAGGGTATCATAAATGGAACTTTCCTTCGATAATCTTCGTATGCTTCACCGAACCTTCGTTTTAGATTCTCCTCCTCCTTCTTAGCCAACAAGATATATAAGAAGACCAATGTAACCCATGCTATTAAATCGGCTGGCCTTAAATGGAGGGGCAAGGCGTAGAGTATATGACCAAAGGTCCAGACAAATATTCCTAGGTATTGGGGGTGGCGTACAATACTATAGAAGCCAGATTTTACAAGCTCGATTCCTCTAAACTTACTTATAATCAGTTGAAGCATGCTTGCCATAAAAAATAGGAAGCCGCCGAACGTAAAGATCGGCCTAACAATGTCTATTATGAGAATTAAATGGAAATTTGTCCACACTTCAGGCAAATGTAGGAATTCTGTAAGCCACTCAGCCCCAGGGATTAGAGTCATGGGTATCCACGATATGTAAAGTATGCGAAAGAACCATTGCGGAACCCAATCTAATCTGAATGGAGACGGAGTCTCAGGAAAGTAATTAAAAATCGTTGGGAAAACAAGCGAAAGTGATATCCACATTGGAAGCCAAAAAGTCGAAGATATCGTTGGTAGACAATATATCCAGGAAGATATTATTGCCAATTTTCTTAAGCATCTTGTCACTGCAGCATCACTCTTAACAATCTTTTCATTCTTTCGTGAAAACTTTTATATATTTAAGGTTATTAAATTTTTTAATCGTGATGGGTTATGATAAAGAATGAGAAAGCAATAAGTATGGGTGGAATTCTCGCCATAGTAACGTTAGTTGTCTCCGTAGGAATAGGCTTATGGGTTATGAGCCCAGCCCTAACAAAACTCGCCGGACCAGCTGGCCGCGTCAGCGTAACTGTTAGTGACGCTGGTAGAGTAGGTTCAAACATAGTGAGACTAACCATAGTTAATGATGGTGAAGTAAGGGTGAAGATACAAAAAGTGGATGTTACAGATACAGGTATATCCGGAACTGCTGCTCCCGGAGTTATAATAGATCCTGGGTCCTCCAGGCAGGTTGACGTTAGCTTCACAAGCGACTTGCCAACTAGTGCAGTAACCTTAAAAGTGAAGATTAGAACTGACAAGGGCGAATTTACGGTTAACGTTAATTTGGCGGCCGCAACATAGTCTCGAACTCCGAAATTAAATTGCTCCTATAAGAGTCTTAACTCCCGTAATTTCTATTTTTAACGTATTGTTGCATTGTTGTTTTTGGATAAATTTATATGGTAGATATCGAGTTTGATATCACTATTGATACAACTTAAAGCACACTCGAAGAACAAACGCTCCGGTCAGAAACAATAGAGGTTGAGAATGAATGGTTAGCTCACCGATATTTAGAACCTATAAATATGTAATTAAAGAATGGAAGCTCTTAGTATTCGCCATAGGTATGGTTTTTGCTTCCACACTTTTGGCCATGATGATACCTTGGTATGTTAGAGAACTCTTGAATTCCGTGATGGCATATGATGCGAGCAAGCTACTGCCTCTCTCGCTAGCTGTCGTTATACTAACGTTTTTGGAGGGAGCCTTAGCTTTTCTCGTCAGATATCTCTTTGAGCTTATAGCTCAGAGAACCATATATAGGCTTAGGTTAGACCTCTATAGGCATCTTCACGAGCTCTCCTATGGATTTTATGATAGGGTAGATGTTGGTGAGATAATCGTGAGGGTGACAAGCGATATGGACAATTTAAATCGCTTCATAAGTTTTGCAAGTATGCCTCTATTAAACGCTATTTTCTCAGCCTCAATAGCCCTCTACATACTCTTAAATCTGAATGCTGAGTTAACTCTCGTTGCAGCATCACTACTGCCACTTTTAGCACTAATAACAATTCTCTTTAACAGGAAGGTTTATCCCATACTTGAGGGTAGCTGGAGCGCGATGAGCCAATTTAATAGCGCAATTCAAGAATATACTTCAACAATTAAAGTTTTGAAGGCTCTTGGAGTTGAGGATGTTTTTGGAAGAGTTTACAGATCCAAACTTGATAACCTATATAATTTAAACATGAAATTTCATAGATATGCATCATTATCATGGCCGTCTATAGGACTTATTTCAGCAGTCATACAGATCGTAGTATACTTGTATGGTGGATTTAAGGTTGCAGCAGGCATTCTAAACGTAGGAGATATAGTTGCCTTCTTATTGTATCTTTCAATGCTCAATTGGCCTCTCGTTGGGCTGGGTTTCTTTGTCCTAGATTATAAAAGGGCATCAGTTTCAGCATCTAGAATATTTGATGTGCTAGATAAGGAGCCTGAGGTTAAGGATCAGCCTAACGCAATAGAACTTAAAGATGTTAAGGGACATATTAAGATTGAGAATGTTTCTTTTGGTTATGACCCGAACAAGCCTGTTATAGTAGATGTAAGTCTTGAGGTTAAACCTGGAGAGAGGGTTGCGATAGTCGGTCCCACAGGTTCAGGCAAATCCACGCTTATCAAGCTTATACCGAGGTTTTATGACCCGCAGAAGGGACGTATACTTATAGACGGTGTAGATATAAGAAATGTTAAAATTAAATCCCTTCGTAGACATATCGGGATTGTCCATCAAGATATCGCGCTCTTTGCGGGAACAATAAAAGATAATATAACTTATGGTAAGCCAGGTGCATCCATGAGTGAGGTGATTGAGGCTGCCAAGGCTGCTGGTATACATGATTTTATAGCTAGTTTGCCTAAGGGCTATGACACAGATGTTGCTGAGAGAGGTGTAACACTCTCTGGTGGGCAGAGACAGAGAATAGCGATAGCGAGGACCTTAATACTTAATCCAAAAATACTCATACTGGATGATCCGACGTCAAATCTTGATGCTGAAACAGAGGCGATGGTTGTTGAGGCTTTGAAGAATCTTGTTAGTGGCAGAACAGTGCTTATAGTGACTCAGAGACTTTCAACACTTAAGCTGGCTGATAGAATAATAGTTTTAGATAATGGCAGAATCGTTGAGGAAGGAACTCATGAGGAGTTGATGAGAATCGGGGGCGTATATGCAAGACTCTATAATGCTCAGTTCGCCCATCAAGAATCACTACTTAGGGAGGCCGTGAAGGTTGGGATGGATAATAGGTAGATATGCAAGGGAAGGGGCTGAGGGAAAACCAAAAGGTTCCCCACTGAAAATAATAATGAGGCTATTAAAGCTAGTATGGAGATATAAGGCTAGAGTACTAATTTTCGTGGCCGCGGCTTCGCTAGTCTTGATTTTAAATGTAATATCGCCATATTTTGGTAAGAGAATCGTCGATGAGGGGATAATGGCTAGGAATATCACTGCAATCACATATTATGCTCTCATCATCGCGGTTATAGCCCTATGCAGTTGGATATTAGGTGTCGTTAGAAGCTATAGCGTTGCTTGGTTGACTCAGAGACTTCTCTACGACCTGCGTTCTTCACTCTTTGCGCATTCCATAGAATTGGATTACGCCTTCTTCTCCTCAATGCCAGCTGGCCAAATAATATCAAGGTTTACAAGTGATGTTGAAGCTGTTGGTCAAACGGCTACGACAGGTTTTATAGATGCTGTCTTTAATGCCCTCACAATTATTGGCGCCCTTATTGCCATGCTAACCTTAAACATCGAACTTACATTAATAACCCTATCATTGATACCCCTAATAATCGTCTCGGTGATTTTTCTAGCTAGAAGGAGCTATAGAGCTTATAGAGAAGTTAGAGCTAAGGTTGGTGAACTCACATCAAACATTGAGCAGACAGTCTCGGGCATAAGGGTATCACAGTCATTCTCCGAGAGGGATAGAGAGAATCTCAGGCGCTTTGAAAGAGTAAGCTATGAGACTATGCGCGCAAATCTAAAGGCGACACTTGTAATGGCTCTTACACGTCCAGTTCTAAGCCTTATAAGGGCCGCTACAGTTGCGCTCCTAATATTCTGGGGAGGATACATGATTATTAATGGTAGGGCAACCGTGGGCACATTAATAGCATTCTATAGTTATGTGGAGATGTTCTTTAACCCGCTGATAACTTTAACAGTTTACTATAATATGCTTCAATCAGCCCTCGCGGCTGCTGAGAGAGTATTCGAGTATTTAGAGACTAAACCAACTGTAAGGGAAGCGGATAATGCCATAGACTTTGAAATTACGAAGGGTGAAATAATCATGGAGAACGTGAGCTTCAGATATGGTGATGAGACGAACGTCTTCGAGAAATTTAACCTCAAAATCAATCCTGGCGAAATATTGGCTGTTGTAGGGCCAACTGGAGCTGGCAAAACAACTTTGGCGAATCTCATACTGAGACTCTATGACCCACAAGAGGGGCGCATACTTATAGACGGTGTGGATATAAGGACCATTAAAATGAAGTCTCTTAGGAGCCAGATGGCTCTGGTCCCGCAAGAGCCAATATTATTTAAAGACACCGTTTTGGAGAACATTCGTTATGGTAAGCCGGATGCTACAGACGAAGAAATCGTGAATGTCATAAAAGATTTAGGGCTTGAGCCAATTATAGAAACACTTCCAAACGGCCTTAACACTGTGGTCTCAGAGGGAGGTGGAAATTTATCTGTCGGCCAGAGACAGCTGATAAATATTGCTAGAACGCTCCTCAGAAAACCTAAGATAGTGATTTTAGATGAGGCAACAAGCAGCGTTGACCCTTACACTGAAAGTCTACTCCAAGAGGCTCTTAAAAGACTCCTTGAGGGAAGGACATGTATAATAATTGCTCATAGGCTATCTACAACTTTTTTGGCTGATAGGGTTATAGTTTTGGAGGGCGGCAGGATTGTTGAGGAGGGAACGCATGAGGAGCTTTTGAGGAAAGGAGGAATCTACGCAAAGCTCTATGAAATTCAAATAGGTGGACAAAGAAAAATGGAGATTCAGGTTCCATCTTAATAGAATTTCTTATCAATCTTTCTTTTATAATACTATTTTATTCATTTTTAAGCTGAGATTGGCGTAAGCGTTATTTCCCAAGTGGAGATATTTTAAGTCTATTCGAGGAGGAAGAAAGTATGGTTGGCGGATATGCTGGCAGAATCCTTCGAATTAATCTTTCTGAGATGAGCTTTAGCATTGAGAGGTTGGATTTATCCCTTGCAAAGAGCTTAATCGGTTGCTTAGGGGTTGCATCTAAGATTATGCTTGAAGAGGTAGACCATAGCGTGGAACCCCTTAGCCCAAGAAACAAACTTATTCTGGCAACGGGACCATTAACTGGCTCAACAGCCCCCGCCGGTAATAAGTCTATTGTTATTTCTAGGTCTCCTCTGACGAATATTTGGGGTGAAGCCATTTTCTCGGCTAATGCTGGCATAGAGCTCAAGCGTGCTGGATTTGACATGATTATTATTGAAGGAAGAGCTGAGAGACCGGTTTATCTGTGGATATGCGATGACAATGTGGAGTTTAAGGATGCTAATGGCATTTGGGGTATGGATACGTTTACGGCATGTAATGCTGTAAAGAACGATTTAGGTGAGAAAGATGCAGCTGTAGCTTGCATTGGTCCAGCTGGTGAGAGACTTGTTAGATTGGCATGCATCATAAGTGATAATGGTAGGGCTGCTGGAAGGTGTGGTTTAGGCGCGGTTATGGGTTCAAAGAATCTTAAGGCCATAGCAATTAAAGGTTCACGAGCGATAGAGGTTGCGAATCCGGAGGCGCTTAATAAGCTTAGGGGGGATATTATAGAGTTTACGAGGGAGAAGCTTAAGGCTTTCACCGATTATGGAACCTCCAGAGGTGTTGTGGCATTTGAGGAGATGGGTAACTTACCCATAAAGAATTGGACTGGAGGAAGATTCCCAGGTGCTGAGAAAATATCCGGTGTTAGAATGGCCGAAACAATACTAGTTGGAAGAAAAGCTTGCTTTGCATGTCATGTGGCTTGTGGAAGGTATGTTAGGGTCAGTGAGGGGCCCTATGCACCTTTAGAGGGTTATGGTCCAGAGTATGAGACTATCGCCGCATTAGGCTCGCTATGCATGAATGATAACTTAGAAGCTATAGCTAAAGCAAATGACCTTTGTAATAGGTTTGGTTTGGACACGATATCTGTTGGCGCAACAATAGCGTTTGCGATGGAATGCTATGAGAGAGGCATAATAACAAAGGATGAAACTGGAGGAATTGAATTAATTTGGGGAGATCCTGACGCAATCATCCGGACAATCGAGCTCATAGGAAGGAGGGAGGGTTTTGGAGCTATTCTAGGCGAGGGTTCGATGAGGGCTGCTGAGAAGATAGGGAAAGGCGCAGAGAGATATGCCATGCATGTTAAGGGTCTTGAGATTCCAATGCATAATCCATACCGATTTAAGGAGATGGGGTTGCAGTATGCCACGTCTGAGAGAGGAGCATGCCACTTAAGGGGTTTCTCAATGCTTCCAGCTCGCGGCTTTCTCTTTCCAGAGCTAGGGATTAGCGAGAAGCTGGATGGCTTCTCCATTGAGGGCAAAGCCCATATTGTCAAGGTTATGCAGGATGCTTGCCGAGTAGTTGATGCCTTGGGAATATGCAAGTTTCTGGTCTTCTTTAGCGGCATTCCTCTGAAAACTTTAGCAGAATTATATACGGCGGTGACGGGCTGGAAGACAACTCTTGAGGAACTCCTGAAGGCTGGTGAGAGAATATGGATTCTTCAGAGGCTCTTTAATGTGAGGATGGGTGTCAGACGAAAGGATGATACTTTGCCAAGAAGATTTTTGGAGGAGCCGATGGTTGATGGTGCAGCTAAAGGTCAGATTGTTGAGCTGGAGCCTATGCTCAAGGACTATTATACTGAGCGGGAATTGGATGATGAGGGTAAGCCTAAAAAGGAGAAGCTCCTAGGGTTGAATTTAGATTTCGCCATCAAGTTTCTTGAGTAGGGGTCTGGGATGATTAAGGTTACGCTGATACTGCTAGATGAGAGATTGAAAAAGGAGATTGGTAAGAAGGAGATTGCCATCGAATTGCATGAGAGTGAGGCAACCGTCAGATGCTTGCTGAGAAAAGCGGTAATGCAGTATGGCGATAAAACATTAGAGTCAATATTGAAGCCGGAAACATCAATATTTCTCAATGGACAGAACGTGGAGTTTTTAGGAGGGCTTGAGGCTAAGCTTTCTGAAGGGGATAGAGTTGCCATAGTACCCCTAATAGAGGGGGGCTCGCAATAGGAAAAGATTTATACGTCTTTTGCCTCCATACATTGATAAAACTTTGGGGTGATGCGCAACATGCCGCTTGTCAACGAGAAGGATTTACTCCTACCAGCCTTAGAGGAGGGGAGAGCTGTAGGCGCATTCAACGCCAATAACATGGAGATGGTTCAGGCGTTTATATGGGCTGCTGAGGAGGTAAGTAAGGAGCTAGGCGAGCCCGTAGACCTAATAATTCAAGTCAGCCCTGGAGCGGCAAAATATGCTGGCTGGTCGATGGCTGCTGGAATGGTTAAGATAGCAGCCTCTGAAACCGACATTCGGGTAGCATTAAACCTTGACCATGCAACAGAAATTGACCAAGTGAAGAAGGCTCTTGAGGCTGGTTTTACAGCCGTCCTCTTTGATGGCTCATCCCTTCCCTTTGAGGAGAATATTCGCTTAACGCGGCAGGTTGTTGAGATGTGCCATTCTAGAGGGGTTCCGGTTGAGGCTGAATTAGGTAAGATTCCTAGGATTGAGGATTATTTCTCGCAATCTGAGATTGCATATTTAAGGTCTCTCCCAGCGGCTGAGGCTGTAAGAATTATTCGTGAGAGAGCTGGAAAGTCTGTTGAGGAGCTTATGGCTAAGCCTGAGGATGTTGAATACTTTGTTAAGAAGACTGGGTGTGATTTTCTAGCGGCCGCCTTCGGCTCAATACACGGTATATGGGATGATATATGGCCTATAAGGCTTGACCGTCTAATCGCCATCCAAGAAAGGATGCGTATACCTCTGGTTTCACACGGCTCCTCAGGAATATTGATGACACCTAAGGATGCCGAGAGGAAGGGTATAAAGCTCCTTAAGGGTGAAGGAACTCTGCTCGACGCCATTAAAACTGGTGGTGTAACGAAGGTCAATGTTGCAACAGCACTTTCAATAGCATTCATAGATGGCTTTATAGAGGCTTGGAGGGCTAATCCAAGCGAAAAGGACTTCCGTAAGTTCGGTAGCGCAGCACGTGACAGAGTTAAGGAGAAGGTTAAAGAGTATATGAGGCTATTCGCTGGAAAAGTAGAGTAGCTCAATAAAAACGAGCGAATAACATAACCCATGTTTAGCGTGAGAATTCTCCTTTTACGCTTCTAATTGTTGCTGGTGCCTTTTGAGAGAATTGGTTACTTGAATGCTTATAAGTTTGCAAGTAGAGAGAATTTTCTGTTATCTTTAAGCTCTTAATTGTTAGAGTGGTGGATGTGAGGAAAATTAGGGTTTGTGTGCCGATACCAGCCAGAAGCCTTCGAGAAGCCTTCGCTATGATTCGGAGAGCTGAGGAGAGCGGTGCAGATATAATTGAGTTGCGCTTAGATTATATGGGTTCTGAACTGCTGGATGCCCTAGATAGGTTGAAAGATTTCGTTAAATATACGTCTGTTCCGCTTATAGCAACTAATAGGCACGCTGGACAAGGCGGCATGTGGAATCTAAGTGAGGAGCAAAGGATTAACGTTCTCCTTAAAGCTGCAGAGGCTGGATTCACATACGTTGATTTTGAATTAGTTACGGAGGGGTTAAGGGATGTTGTTGGCGCTGTTAAGACTTATGGGGCGAGAGTCATAATCTCTTTCCACGATTTTAATTCAACGCCAAGTCTCTCTGAGCTTGAGCGGATTGTTAGGGCTGAGGTTGAAGCTGGGGCGGATATATGTAAAGTTGTTACTATGGCAAATGGCCTCGATGATAGTATTAAATGCCTAATTCTCACGTATGAGGTTAGCCAAAAATATGATGTGATTTGCTTCGCGATGGGGAGATATGGTTTGCTTTCTAGAGTTTTATCACCCATTTTTGGCGCATCGTTTACTTACGCATCTCTTGGCGTGGGATTTGAAACTGCGTCAGGTCAATTAACCATAGAGGATTTGAGGGAGATTTATGGGAGGCTTGGTGTTGAATGATAGGTATATCTGGTAGGACTAGGGTTTGCGCTTTAATAGGAGACCCTGTTTGGCATTCGCTCAGCCCAACAATACAGAATGCGGCATTCGAGCATCTGGGCTTAGATTATGTTTATGTGGCATTTAATGTCAGCGCTGAAAATCTAGAGAAGGCGATTCTGGGTGTTAGGGGGCTTGGCATTTATGGACTAAATATTACAATGCCGCATAAAATCAGCATAATTAAGTATCTTGACATTTTGGACGAGAGTGCGAGAAGAATTGGCTCAGTAAACACCGTTCTTAATAGGGATGAAAGACTTGTAGGCTATACGACTGATGGAGTTGGGGCTTTAAATGCTCTGAGATATGCCGGAGTCGACCCCTCTGGCAAGAAGATTGTCATACTTGGAGCTGGCGGTGCTTCTAGGGCCATATCTTTCACGCTGGCTGAATATGCACGTGAGCTTATCATATTGAATAGGACTGTGGAGAGAGCTGTGGATTTGGCACGCAACATACGTGATGCTCTTGGCGATTTGGTTAATGTTAAGGCTGGAGAGCTGGCCGACCGGAATCTTGAGAGGGAGCTTAAGGATGCTGATATACTTATCAATGCGACTTCTATCGGGATGAAGCCCAATGACTCTGAAACCCCCGTCAGATGTGATTTTTTACATAGTAATCTCACGGTTTTTGACATAATTTATGAGCCACTTGAAACTAGGCTTATTAGGGAGGCGAGGATTGCTGGTGCAAAGACTATTGATGGCCTCTCAATGTTGATACATCAGGGAGCAGCATCATTTGAGATATGGACTGGTATGAGGGCGCCGGTAGAGGTTATGAAGGAAGCTGCGTTAAAAAAGATGCGTGAGGCTGAGGGGTACAATAGAGGGATGAAGGATGATTGGTAAGGCTGTAGCTTATGGCGCTGTCACAATAGTTAATGCTATATCATGTGGTTTAGGGGCGGCGTTAGGCGTGAGCCTCAGAACCGAGGCTACTGTTAGGCTGACAAATGAGCCTGGAAGAATTGAGGGCAAGATACTTTCAGACCCCTCTGAAAGCACAATATTGATTGAGATGGTTGTTAGGAGGGTTTTAAGGCACTTTAATCTTGAGGGTGAGTATGGCGCGTATGTTGAGACTAAATCTAATATTCCGATTGCTAGAGGATTGAAGAGTAGTAGTGCTGCGGCTAATGCCATCGCGCTGGCTACCGTATCAGCGTTGAATGAAAATGCCGATGATTTAACGGTGGTTAATATTGGTGTTGATGCGTCTATTGAGGCTGGCGTAACCGTTACTGGAGCATTTGATGACGCATGCGCCTCATACTTTGGGAATATAGTAGTGACGGATAATCTTGGGCGGAGGATTCTTAAGTGCTTTCAGCCCGAAGAGGATTATGTCATTTTGGTTCACGTTCCCAGAGAGAAGTCTTATACAGCAAAGTCTGATGTTAGGAGGATGAGGGTAATAGCCGATGAAGTTAAGGCTATACATAGGATGGCTCTTCTCGGCGATTATTGGCGTGCTATGACAATCAACGGAATATTATACTCAGCGGTTTTGGGCTATAACCCTAATATAGTAATAGATGCTCTGGCCAACGGTGCTATAGCTGCTGGGCTCTCCGGTAAGGGACCCGCTGTCGCTGTTGTTGCTCCAAAGGATAGAGTGAGCGATATTCGAGGGGCGATAGAAAGGTATGGCGGCGAGATAATCGAGACCTCTATAAACCGTGAAAAGGCTAAGATAATTTAGCTGGTGGAAGAGTTGACGGACCTAATTGTTAAAGGCGGGGTTTGTTTAAGGGGTTTAGTTAGGGCACCGCCCTCAAAGGCTTATACACATAGGGCTATCATAGCCTCCGCGCTCTCTGAGGGCACCTCCACAATACATAACCCACTTATATGTGATGATACTCTGGCAACAATTAATGCTTGCCGTATGCTTGGAGCTGAGATAAGTGAGGAAAGTGGTGGAGCACTCAGGGTTTTGGGGATTTCTAGGCCTAAAACCCCAGAAGATATAATCGACTGCAAAGAGTCTGGTTCGACAATTAGATTTATTACGCCAGTCTGCGCTCTGGCCGATGGAATATCAGTTTTGACTGGTGGGAGGAGCCTTAGGAGGAGACCTATGGGCCCACTCCTAGATGCCTTAAGCCAGTTGGGTGTAAAATGTTATTCGACTAGGATGGATGGATGCCCACCCATAGTTGTTTTTGGCGGTGGGATAAGGGGTGGGAGGGCCAGTATTAGGGGGGATGTGAGCTCACAGTTTATTTCGGGCTTGCTCTTCGCCACACCTATGGCTGAGAATGATACGGATATAGTTCTCACGACCCCCTTAGAGTCCAGGCCCTATATTGATGTAACGTTGGATGTGCTTAATAGGCATGGGATAAAGGTTGAAGTCACCGGCGATGGAAGGGTCTTTCATATACCATGCGGGCAGATGTATAGGTTGCACAACTATTATATTGAGGGGGATTATTCTTCGGCCGCATTCCTAATGGCTGCAGCAGCCATAACTAGCTCGCGTGTAAGAATAGAGAATCTTCCCAGGAGGAGCCTTCAGGGAGACCGTATTATAGTTAGGCTTCTTCATGATTTTGGAGTACATGTGCGGGTTGGTGAAGATTTTATTGAGGTTATGGGTGCGGATGGACCGCTGAAGCCGCTTGATGTTGATATGAGGGATAATCCAGACCTTGTCCCAGTATGCGCGGTGTTAGCATGCATGGCTGAAGGCAAGTCTGTTATTAGCGGTGTTGGGAGGCTTAGATTTAAGGAGTCTGATAGAGTTAAAGCCCTGCTAACCGAGCTTTCAAAAATGAAAGCCAAGATAAAGGTTTTAGACGACAAGATAATTATTTACGGTGTAAGGGAATTGAGAGGCGCCGAGATAGATCCTCATGGGGACCATCGCATAGCCATGGCTTGTGCTGTTGCGGCTCTGGCTGCTAAGGGGGAAACAGTCATACATGATGCCGAATGCATAAATAAATCCTACCCAGATTTTATTAGAGATATGCGTCTGCTGGGAGTAGAAATCATTGAACGGTAACTCCATCGGTAAATCTCTCGTCCTCACATGCTTTGGGGAGAGCCACGGAGCCTGCATAGGCGTAGTTTTAGATGGATGCCCAGCCGGCCTACCCCTAAGCGAATCGGATGTTCAGACCGAGCTTGATAAGAGGCGCCCAGGGTTCAGCGACATAAGCACATCTAGGAGGGAGGAGGACAAGGTTGAAATAATATCTGGTGTCTATAGGGGCTATACAACCGGCGCGCCGATATGCATGATCGTTAGGAATAGGGATGTTGACTCAAGCCCCTATGAAAGCGTCATGTTTAAGCCTAGACCCGGGCACGCAGATTACACGGCTAGAATCAAATATGGCGGATACAATGATCCGCGCGGGGGTGGTAGGTTCTCTGGGAGGATAACCGCCGCTTATATTATGGCTGGAGCGGTCGCTAAGAAGCTCCTAAGTCTCATTGGGGTTGAGGTCCTAGCCCACACGGTGCAGGTTGGGCGAGTAAGGGTTGAGGGTGAGGTTTCATATGATGATGTCAGGAGGAACGTTTATGCGAACCCCGTTAGGTGCGCTGTCCCCGAGCTAGCTGAAAGGATGGTTGAGGAGGTTTTGAGCGCAGCTAGGGAGGGTGACAGCGTAGGCGGCGTCGTTGAGGGTATTGCGCTTAATGTTCCAGCCGGGCTGGGTGAACCCATATTTGACTCGCTAGATGCGGACATAGCGAAGATGCTGTTTAATATACCAGCCGTTAAAGGCGTCGAGTTTGGCGCAGGCTTTAAAATGGCGTCTATGAGGGGCTCCGAGGCAAACGACCAATATGCTGTTAGGAATGGAAAGGTCATTACGCTGACGAATAATGCCGGTGGGATAATAGGCGGGATATCTAACGGGATGCCGATAAAAGTTAAGGTTGCCTTCAAGCCGACACCATCAATATCGAGGAGGCAGAGGACAGTAAACCTAGAAACGATGAGTGAGGAGGAGATTCAAGTTGCTGGAAGGCATGACCCATGCATAGTCCCAAGAGCCGTCCCAGTGGTCGAAGCATGCCTAGCATTCGTGATAGCAGACCACGCGCTAAGAGCCGGGAAAATACCAAGAGTAATTAAGATTTAGAAGAAATGGGAGAAAAGCCAAATTTACTTTTAAAGTTTTCTATCGATACCTCCCTATCTTTTCGATTAGCTCCCTCCCCTCTCTCACTTCCACGTTAACGTTTTTGTTGCTTATTTCTATATTTTATCATTATTTGTTTATTATTGCTGCTATTTCCTTGGCCATTATTCTGGCTATATTTCTTGCGTTCATTATCTCTATTCCCGCTATTTCGCCTTCAAGATTGTATTCCACTCTGATGTCTTCGTCTATCTCTTTGCTATCGACTATTGGTTCCTCCCTGATAACTATGTAGAGGATGTCTTCCTCAGCATCGTAATTTACTCTCAATTTTCCTCCCACCTATATTTGAATCCACCTTCCCGATTTAACTTTTCTCTCTACTTCTTCCCTAACATTTCTTATTGGGTAAATCGTAATAATATGTAAACAATCGTCCTTTCTTCTAAAGATTACCACAAGAAAGATTTTAAGGTCATAAAGGATGCTTTCGCCTATTGTAACTTCGGCTCTCGATGACACATCATAGAATCTAAATATGGGGTTCTCAAAAACCCTCCTTAAATCCTCTATCCCTATTCCCCGTTCCTTCATTTTCTCACTGGCATGCTTCGAAAAACTGAACATCGTGATATGCTAGCGCTCCTTTGGTAGGACTTCATAAAAATGCTCGAAGAATACCTCCCTATCTTTTCGATTAGCTCCCTCCCCTCTCCTTCGTCATGATACTCCTTTTAGGCTTTTCTGCAGATATTCCACGGCTTCTTTTACGCTTTGGAATCCATATTTGATTTCGCTGTGTTCTCTTCTTAGTGCTATGACGTCTTTTCTTACTTCTTCTGGCCTGCGCCTGCCCTTGATTACGTCAAGCATTAGGTCGCATAGGTATTTTATGTCGCTCTCGCCGAAGCCTCTTCTAGTTACGTCCTGGAAGCCTATTCTTATGCCGGATGGGTTCTCGCGGTTATTCTGGTTGTCGTATGGCAGAAGATTCCTGTTCAGTATTATGTTTGCTTCCTCAAGGGCCTCGGAAACCCTTCTGCCGCCACCATACTCTCGGACGTCAACTGCCAGCTGATGTGACATTGTGAAGCCATAGCGTTCGCCCAAAACCTTTAGGCCATTCTCATAAAGATATTGTCCAGCTACCTGCGCATTCCTAATAGTCTGCCTTGCAAGCGCCTCACCGAATATCTTAAGTTCTAGGGCCGCTATGCCAGTTGCTGGAAGCCTGCCGAGATGCGTGTTCGATGTGCTAAGCGGGAAAATCGCATACTGAACGTTCTTTATGGCTTTTTCCATGCGCTCATCCCGCCTATCGGCTAGGATTACGCCGCCCTGAGGACCTGGAAAGGTCTTGTGGGTTGATGCTGTTATGAAGTCTGCGCCCTCTCTAAGTGGGTCTTGGAACATTCCCCCGGCTATTAAGCCAAGCACGTGTGCTGCATCGTAAACTATGTATGCGCCAACCTCATGCGCTACATCGCTAAGCTCTTTAACTGGGTGTGGGAATAGGAATAGGCTTCCGCCGAATGTTACTATGCCGGGCTTTGCCGCCCTAATAATCTCAGCCGAATTATCTGGGTCTATATTCATCCTATCAACATCATACGCGTGCTCTATGTTCTCTAAGCCCAAAACCATCCCGGCTAAACCTGTGTAGTCGTGGGATATGTGGGCTCCGGCGCTTAATGGTGCGACAACCATCTTCCGGCTTTTAGTTGTTAATGATAAGCCTTTGAATGTTGCTAGGTTGGCGTGGGTTCCGGAGACCAGCCGGACATCAGCCCAGCTACACTTAAATAGCATTTTCATTAGGTCTGTTGTGCGATCCTCTATAACAGTGATATATTTTTGTCCCTGATAATATCGCTTCCTCACATGCCCCTCAAGGTCATTCTCACCCTCAGCATATCTACTCTCAAGGTCCATTGTGAGCTGGAGCATCTCTCTAACAGCCGGGGATTTTAGGCCCTCACTCGCTATAAGGTTTATACACTCCTCACCACGGTATACCTCATGCTTCTCGCTTGCCTCAATAAGCTCAAGAGCCAACCTAAAGAACTCTTCCATCATCTCACCAGCTTAACAAACCCATAAAGAATATAGGAATATTTAATTTTAGCGCTCAAGAACGAAGGTTCTCTTCGCCACCGGTCTCTCCTTAACTTCGTGGATTAGCATCTCCATCCTATCCCCAACACCTATAACTGGAAACTCCTCAAAGAGGCTTATGGCCCTCTCAAGCTTGCTGGCTCTTTCAGCAAATATCGTTGCCAGCGCATCACCTTCAGAAACCTTGTCACCTATCTTCTTATGCAATAGAACACCCGCGCCTTTATCTCTCGGCGCGCCAGCCAGCCTAGCAGCCTCAACTATTGATGCATTATCTATCCATAAGATTACGCCGCCCCTCTTAGAGTGCACAGTGAACCTCTCTGAACCCAACACTATATCATCAGGTTTAATTTTTGGGTCCCCTCCTTGGGCGCTGATTATTTCACGCAGCTTCTCCTCGGCTTTTCCCGACCTTAGGATTTCTAAGGCTATTGCCCTACCGTTTCCATCAGCTTTTCCACTCATTTCCAGTAATATTCCGGCTATGTGAACCGCCTTATCTATTAAGTCGTATGATTGGCTCTTGCCCATTATTGTGTTTAGGGCTTCCCAGGCCTCTAGGGCCGGGCCTATTGCGTAGCCGACCGGCTGCTCACCATACGTAACCGCGCACTGAACCCTTATTCCAAGCCTTCGGCCAAGCTCAATAAAGTCTTTAGCCAACAAATCCGCCTCGCCAATAGTCTTTATCTTTGTTCCCCTCCCAGTTGGTATATCAATTACTAGGAGGTTTGCGCCAACAGCCTTCTTCTTACTCATTATCGATGGCAGTAGAAGCGGGTCTATTGACAGGGGATGCTCAACCCTAATGAATATGTCGTCCGCTGGCGCCAAATCTAACGCCCCACCCCAAACAATACAGCCATTAGTCCTCTCGACAACCTCACGCATCTCCTCTATGCCTAACGTGACTGGCATAAGAACCTCGGCTCTATCGGCTGTTCCAGCAGCGGAAGTAATAGACCTAGAGGAGGATTTAGGTATCGTTAATCCTGACGCAGCAATTATTGGGACAACTAGAAGCGTTGTTTTATCTCCAGGAACGCCGCCTATAGAATGCTTATCAACTATTAGGGGCTTCTTGAGCTCAAGCCTATTACCAGTCTCAACCATAGCCATAGATAGGCTTGTTGCCTCATCCAAATCCAATCCAAATGTGTGGAGGGCCGTCACGAATGCTGCAATCTCAATCTCGCTCAAATTACCACTGACAACATCCCTAACTATCTCAAATATCTCCTCATAGGATAGTTTCCTTCCGCTTAGCTTATTCCTTATATAATAGACTGAGAGTGGAAAGTGCGCCGCCTCAACATCAACCTCATCACCATCCCTCAAATTCAGAAACCTCTTAACCTCATTATATACGCCAATATAACCCCTTGTAACGCTCTCCAACGCGACATTAACTATAGCCGTCAACCATCTGTTGGCATATGAAATCCTAACACGGCTTAGTCCTGAAACACCCATATCCTCAGCATCATCCCTATTCAAAACAACTATGAATTTTCCGCCAGCTTCTAAGTCAAGCAATCTAACTTTAAGTCTCATTGCTATGCGCCCCGAACAAATATTATGGTTTACAGCATTTTCCTAGAGTGTTCTTAAAACTTAAAAACTTTAATAGTGTCCCTTTACCCTTTCATAATAGAGCCTGAAGCGGGGCTGATGGAAATTGAAGTTAATTTACGTGGTTATTGATGGTATGGGAGACTTGCCAATAGAGGAGCTTAGTGGTAAGACGCCTCTAGAGTATGCTGAGACGCCGAACATGGATTTCTTAGCAAGCATTGGTAGGCTCGGGCTTATGTATACTGTTGGTCGAGGCATAGCTCCGGAAAGCGATGTTGCAGTCATATCGATTTTAGGCTACGACCCATACAAGTATCATGTTGGTAGGGGGCCGCTTGAAGCATATGGTTCAGGTCTAAATATGAGGGATGGCGATTTAGCGCTAAGATGTAACTTCGCAACACTAGGGCCGAGTAGGCTTATAATTGATAGGAGGGCTGGCAGGAACCTAACCACTGAAGAGGCGTCTAAACTCGCTGAGGCAGTCAACAAACTAGTTAGGTTAGAGTCTTATCCAGCCGATTTCGAGTTTAAGAATACTATTGGCCATAGGGGTGTTCTGGTAATAAGGAGTAAGGCAGCCCCATTATCCGGCAAAATCTCAAACACCGACCCAGCGTATGAGAGGGTTGCTGGACTGGGCGTTGCAAAGATGGATGTCCGCATGATTCTTGAGGACTGTATTCCACTTGAGGATAGCGAGTCCGCTAGGATTTCAGCCGCGCTTGTAAATGAGTTTGTCTGGAAGAGCCATGAGGTTTTGGATGGGCATGAGGTTAATAGGCTTAGGGAAGCCGAGGGAAAACTAAAGGCCAATGTAATACTTACACGTGACGCTGGCAATACGCTACCGAAATTCTTCAATATAAATGAGTGGTATGGTGTTAGATTTGCATGCCTAGCGGACATGCCTGTTGAAAGAGGAATCGCTAGGTTAGCGGGTATGCGGCTTATTGAGCTTCCACCGCCATCCGGAGACCTCAAACATGACTGCCTAATTAGAGCTGAGAAACTATTGAGCACACTGGAGGAATTCGATTGCTTCTATATTCACATCAAGGGTCCGGACGAGCCTGGTCATGATGGGGATTTCATGCTTAAGGCTGAAAAGATAGCCATAATAGACAGATACTTCTTTGGGAGCATACTAGATAAGATAAACCTAGAGGATGTAGTTGTATGCGTTACAGCGGACCATTCAACACCATGCAAACTCAAAGCGCACAGCGACACACCAGTCCCAGTAATGATATCCGGAGACAAAATTAAGAGCGATGGAATAAAAAGGTTCTCCGAGAGGTATTGCCAGCGTGGAAGCCTAGGAACAATAGAGAGGGGAACAATGCTAATGCCAATTCTAATGGAGACAATAAAGGCCATTTAAAGGCACAAAGAGTTTATTAGCACCCAAACGAAATTTTATTTTGGACGGTGGGTCTTAGGCGGGGGGCTAGGGGTCCCCTGAGAGGCAATCGGCCTCGACCGTAAACCCCCTACACGACGGGCCGAAAGCTGAAGTGAGGCGTGTAAGGCCGCCGACCCAGCCAGCCCAAAACGATGAGTATCTGTCCTCTGGGGCTGGCGGTCACGGAGCACCACTCGTAGGAGGGGTGTAACCGTGTTTGCCGGGCGAACCTGGCCAGGCCCGGGAGGGAGCAACCTAAGCCTGGACGCCCAGTGCTCAGAGGGGTTCGGGTATGAGTGGAGGGCTGGTTTGGGTTTGCGGATTCTGCACGTCGAGCTTCAGTGACCCACCGTCCAATCAAAAGTAAGAGTGAGATTATCTGTCTTGTCTTTAGAGCGATTTTTATGGCCATTTCCTATCAAAATATATGTTCTTGCCCTTAGCCGATAGCGGTATACCCATTATGACTGTTGCTCCTGGCATTAAATTTAATTTTAGGGCTGCTGTTCCAATGCGATACATTATTCTGTTGTCGATGTTTAGAGTGCTTGCAATCTTCACGGCTGAGCCGAGGGCTATTCCAAGGTCTAGGGCCTTAAAAAGGCATGTTGGGCCGATAAAGTCTTGTCCAGCAGTTTTCTGTGCCTCCTCAAACTCCTTGCAACTCCTGTAGCCGCATGCCCCGCAATTTAGTCCTAGGCTTTTGCTCCCTCGAACGCCTATTAAAATGATGGCTTCCGAATCCCTTACGTTCTTAGCGTCGCGCTTGAAAAGATCAATCTTCCTCTGCTCACCCATCTCCTCCATTTTATCGGCTATGGCATCCTTCTCAGCTCCATAAACAATTAGCGTTAGGATATCATCTATCCCAGCCGCCTTAGGGGCAGTTCTCGCAGCAACTTGCATAAGCCTCGCAACATTAAATATTGCTTCCCTCTCACCCTCAGCACTCTCAATTTTAGGGCTCATCCCATGTAGACCTCCCATAAACCCTCTTAGTTTAGAATTTACATAGAAATTAGTTTTTCTAAATCCTCTCAGTCAAGCTCATATGCCTTGGAGTAGTTGGCATACTTGGCATATCTCGCCAACCGTTGGCTCCCCACATACTTTACATCGGCTCAACTTAATTTTTGGAATCTTCTCTCTAAGGGCTTCCCTAATCTTCTCAGCCGACCTATATATGGTGTATTTTATTCCAGGATGCTTCTCCTCAAGCCTATTCAACATATTCCGCACATCATTTCTCAACGCTTCACTAGCGTATGGGCATGGGTTCTCCTGAAATCTTATCCCCCTAAGATAAGCATATAACGTCGTCTCCTTCTCAAGAACCTCACATAATGGTTTAACCCTCGGAATTAAGTTCGGCAACTCCTCGTCGAACGCTGGCCCGGTTCTGGACATTCTAGACGTGTCTCCATGAATTATATTGAGCATGAACGTTTGTATTTCATCGTCCAAGTTGTGTGCAGTAGCGATTTTGGTTGCATTAATCCTCCTCGCCAATACATTTAGAGCCCTCCTCCTAAGAACGCCGCAGTATGAGCATGGCGTTAGTCCGCTTTCCAGATGGCGAATACGCTTTACAATATCATCGAGTGCGTAACCGTAAAGCTCCTTAAATGATATTATGAAGTGTCTTACGCCAAGTCTTTCGCAGTTTTCTGAGGCTATTTCTATGGCTTCGTCCCTATAGCCCTCTATCCCCTCATCAACAGTTATTGCATATAATGAGGCATTTGGAAAGTCTCTTTCAATCCTCGCCAATATATGCAGTAGGCTGAGACTATCCTTTCCACCTGAAACCGCAACCGCTATCCTATCGTTAAACTCAAACATCCTATGCCTAGCTATCACCGCTCTAACCTTATCCTCAATTGACTCTAAGAAGCATCTTGTGCAAAGCTTCTCGCCAGAATAGAGCCTAGCATAAAAGGCTTCTCGAACCCCGCATACCGTGCAACTAATCATATCCTTGCTATCTTCTCCCCCTTTAATGCCAAAGAATTATTGTCTATGGCAATTCATTTACGTTTCCCCTTCTATGGTCTCATGCCCACAATTATATTGGCAGCCATAAGAAACAATGATAGTATATTGAGGAATTTTCTCAGGGTATCACTTCCAGCAATCCTCTCAAGAAGGCATTGAAGAAACCTGTCACCGTCTAATAGTGGGATTGGGAGCATATTGAAGACAGCAACATTTACGAGAATCAGGAAAAGCCAGTTTAAGGTTAAGTAGGCTTGAATATTCCAGAAGGGGCTCAGCCCAAGCCTACTTGGGTAATACTGGAGTACTGGCCGGACTATCCCAATTATGGCCCTCTCAGAGTTATCCGGGTTTGGGATTATCTTTATAGTGAAGACGCCCCTACTAGTTGAAACTATGAGCGTATCACCTGGCCTAATGCCAGACATAAACTCCACCAAATCTTGGTATGTGCGTATTATCGTGCCATTTAAGGCGTATATCACATCCCATCTTCTAATGCCAGCGGCATCTAATGGACCACCATCTAAAACCTCAAGAACAACTATTCCTGAGGGGCTCTGAATGAAGAGGGCCGAGAGAATCAAGAAGACTATTAATCCCCCTAAAATGTTTGACGATGAGCCGGCCGAGAAAATCTTCATTCTAGATACTTGCGGAAGATTGTTTAGCTTCCCCTCGTCTATCTCGACGAAGCCCCCAAAGAAGATTGCTAGAATAAGCGCTCCGGCAGATTTTATGTCTATTCCCTCGATTAAGGCAATTATTCCATGTGCAGCCTCATGAGTGAAGACTGCCACAATAACCGCGATTAAGAAATATGGGAGCCAATATAGGCTGAGCGTTAATCCAGGTATAATTGGTGTTATAACCGCTCCTTCTCCGCCTGGAAGAAGAGACTCAATAAGGTTACCCGAGAGAAATATTATGGCGAAGAGCATCAACCCAAAACCCAATAAGATGCTTATATGGGAGAAAAATATCCATGCCCTCCTCCACCGGCTGGAAAACTTATAAAGGAGACTCTTAAACCCCTCGGAATTATATTTGAGGAGGAGAGGCTTAACCTCCACCCCATATCTTTTTAAGGACAAAATCCTACCCAGAATATAAACCGCTAACCAGAAGGCTAGAATAAAAAGCGCAAAGATGAGCTCACCCTTCAACGAAGCCTACTCCTCGGAGACCCCAATTTTCATCTTAATTTTGGATTTATTAAAGAAAAATATGTGAGCGATATAAACATTCTTCAGGAATCTGATTTAAAAGCTTATTTTTTGCGGTTGGACATTAACGTTAAGCTTGGAGGAAAAATGTGATGGGGGTAGCTGTTAAAGTAAATGGGCTCACAAAGAGGTTTGGCGATAAAACCGCAGTAGACAAAGTTAGTTTTAATGTTGGGTTTGGCGAGGTTTATGGGCTTCTCGGGCCGAATGGTGCTGGAAAATCAACCCTAATCTCGATGATTGCTGGTGTGATTGAGCCTGATGAAGGAACTATTGAGGTGCTTGGTGGCGAAGTGAGGGATTCGGAGATTAGGGCTAAGATTAATTATTGCCCTCAGAACCCCGCCCTATATGACGATTTAACTGGTTTAGAGAATTTAATATTTTATTCTAGCCTATATGGGATAACTGGGAGGAGGGCGCTGGAGAAGGCTAGGGAGCTAATAAAGAGAGTTGGGTTGGAGGGGTATGCGAATAAGCCAGTGAAAATCTATTCTGGCGGGATGAAGAAGAGGTTGAATCTTGCCGCCGCATTAATGAATGAGCCAAGATTACTCATATTAGATGAGCCGACAACGGGCATGGACCCGCAAATGAGGAGGGAGGTCTGGCAGCTGCTGAGTGAGATTAAGGATTCAGATAGGGCGATAATAATCTCAACACATTATATGGATGAGGCTGAGGCTTTATCTGATAGAGTGGCAATTATGGATTCCGGCAGGATAATAGTTGAGGGAGAGCCTGAGAATTTAAAGAGGAATTACGCCTCTAAATCCGTGATAAATATCGAGTTCTTTAACCCGGGTGACGAATATAAGGCTAGAGAGGCGTTGGGCGGATACCTTGAATCAAAGGATATCGTGTCGATTAACGGCTCCATAAGAGTGTATTCTGAGGACCCGGATACTCTTCTACCTCAAATATCCCTCGACCTCTTTAGGGTCGGGGTTAAAATTGCCTCTGTAAGGGTTGTTAAGCCGACTCTTGAGGATGTCTTCTTGAGGTTGACTGGTAGGAGGATTGTGGAGGTTGAGGGCTAGCGCTATTAAAGCGTTTATAGTGAAGGATTTTAAGGAGACCTTTAGGGATAAGGTTGCTGTCTTCTGGATGATTGCCTGGCCGCTTATATGGCTGGTTCTAACAGCCTACATCTTCATTCCTCCCGGAGTAGACCGACCCATGACGATGAGAATCGGTCTAGTTAATTACGATGCATCCCCAGGTTTTCCAGTAAACGGTTCAATTCTCATTGAGGCTTTGGAGGGGGCTGAGTATAAGGGTGTAAAGCTCTTTAATGTGAAAATCTATGAGGATAAGGCTCTTCTGCTTGAGGACATTAAGAGGGGGAGAATCGATGCTGGCATCATAATACCGGAGAATTTCGGCGAGAACATAACTTTCAGCCAGACCACCTTAGAGGTTTACGTGGGCGCGAGAAGCATACAGTCAGCCCAGATTAACCGCTACATGCTGGAGAGGTTCATAGAGGAATTTAGCAGGGTTGTCTCCGAGAAGAAGATTGCCTGGGTGATGAAATTTATTCCAAGAGAATATGTTCCCTTAGAGATTGTTGAGGGGTTCCTGAGGGGGCTGGCGAAGCCGATAAACACAACATTCACCGAGGTTTTGCCCGAAGCTTTAATTTCTAGGGAGGCTTGGATAGGCTGGTATACTATTGGAGCCATAGGAATGACCATGCTTTACAGCGGATTGAATATAGGCTCAACAGCGCTTTTAGAGGAGAAACAGAGGGGCTGCCTACATAAAATACTAGCGTCGCCAATAACACCATCCGAACTAATATTTGGAAAGATTTTGTCAGGCATTCTATCTCTCTCAATCACATCGGTAGCTATAATTGTTTTTGGCGTATTTATCTGTGGGGCAAAAATCTATTGGAGCCCACTTCGCGCAGAACATTGGATAGCGCCAATAATGCTCTTGGTTCTGGCCTCATTAACCCTCGGGATGGGGTCTATACTATCATTAATTGTGAAGAGCGTTAGGGGTGCCTCAAGCCTAAGCACATCTCTAGGCTTAATGCTGGCTTTTATGACGGGCATATGGTTCCCAAAGGAGTGGTTTCCAAAGTGGATGCGTATATTAGCTGATTATAGTCCGGCGACATGGGCTGTGGATACCATAAGAGATGTGATTATTTTTGAGGCTGGACTCATAGAGGTCATGCATTATGTTATTGGAGCCGCTTTAGCAGCGCTCGCAGTCCTAGCCGTTGGAGTGATGATTTATAGGAGGATGCTGAGGAAATATCTTGAGAGATAAGAGACTTCATCAAACAATAAATCTTACCGTAAAGGTGCATGGCATAAGTTGATACTTCCCTATCTTCAGAAATAGCCTCTTCCCTCCTCAATTATATTTAATAGCAGCAGGAGATAGCTGAGGAATATGTTATATGCGTGTTGGGAGAATATTTTTCAAAATAGGACTGGCCGGGGTCTGATGATTGGCTAAGAAGCCATTATCTTATGCTGAAAGGCTTGAGGTCTTTTATAATGCTGAGCATTGGAGGCTTCTGGCTGACTTGAGAACTAGGGCGATTGAGATTATGGAGGCTCTTGAGAGGGCGAATATTCCATGTATTGTGCATGGGAGTATTGCCAGAGGCGATGTCTCACCTAAGAGCGATATAGACGTTTTTATTCCGGAAATTTATCCATCATTCACTATTGAGAATGCTCTCCGCATGAGCGGGCTTAATGTCGGGAGGCGCATACTGGTTCAGGCAACACCATATTATGCTGTTAAAGGTTATATTGAGGTTGATGAACGCACATATGTTTCTTTTCCATTATCAAGTATGAGGGTTGTTGAGAGAGAATTTTATCGCTTTGGTGGCGAAGCAAACCTAGAGATGCTTAAGAGGGGGGTTAGGGTTCCGGGCGTAGATAAGCGATTAATGCTTATAGAGCCCATTGAGAGTGGACATATCGAGAGCAGCATAATTGGGCAGGAGGAGAGGGTTGCAAAGATGCTCGGTATATCGGTTGATACTGTGCTGAATAGGGTTCGCATTCTACTGCGCCGGGATAGTGTTGGGAGGACGGGACTATTTATTGAAAGGGAGCTCTCCCCCGATGAGAGCTTTGAGTGTGTGCTTAAGAGACTTGCTGATACAAATCCAGCTATCCGTAGGAGACTGAGGGAAGTTTAAGAGCTAGCCTTCTATAAGCTCGCGTAAATAGACCTTTATCGGCCCGATCCTCCCACCATAGTTTCCAGCCGATATCCTAACAACGCCTGGAACCTTGACAGCAGCTTTTATGCCCTCGGCCATAGCCATCTTAACGCTCTCTAGGCTTAATCCATTTATCACAATCTCATAAATCGTGTTTACGCCCTCTGGAACTTGACTATCTGAAACCACGCCCCTCAGCTTAGGGCAGTAGAGGTGGTTTGTTGATGCTGGGAGCTTATATTTTAGTGAGCCAACCTTTGAGCCGGAACGGCATATTCCACCGGGGAAGGGTAGTATAACCTCCCTAACGTTTTTACGTATTGTCTCAACGGCTAATTCTGCGGCTGCCAGCCCGGATTTTAGGTCTTTAGCCATTATGAAGAAGTTTCCGCCCGCAACGCCCCTCTTAATGCCGAAGCTGCTCTCAACTATGAATTCGCCCTCCATGACTGGTATGCGCCAAACCTTCCGTCCATACATCTCATCGAACTTCTGGAAGCCGTCGCCGAAGAATCTTAGGCTCCTACCAACCTTAAGCTTCCTAGTGGTTCCCTCTAGAGCGTTGAATGCGGCTGTTGTTGGGCATGTCATTACGCATTGGCCTATTCGGGCTATCATCTGCCTCTTAAGCTCGCTTCTCGTGCGGTGATAGATTTGTATTAGGGCGCCAGCACGGCCATCCGGTGTCTCGCTCGCTAAAACCAGCCTCTCTATCCCGGCTTCTGCTGGTGAGCCAATTATTGAGGATGCGAAGCCGGTTGCAACTTCAGCCGCCGTTAGAGCCCACTTCTCATTCTCCGCGGTTATTAGAACCCTACTAGCCCACATCTCAAACATCTCTGCAAACGTATCCTCAATCTCAACGCCACGATAATTGAGGAGACCCAAATCTGATTGCACCTCTAGCGTGGGCTAGGCTATATTTTGTGAAAGGTTTATTTAAGGATATAACGCTTTTTAAGGATTAAGAATCTTTACGTATCATAGCATAATAATTATGCGAGAAGAGGAAGATGCAATATGGAGTTTACATTGATTACCGGTAGGACGATTGAGCAGGGCTGTACAAAAGAGCATGCCAAACTCTCCGAGGAATATATGATGAGCGTTGCTGTCTGCGAAATGAATTATGAGGATATGATGAGACTTAACGTAAGGGATGGGGATAACGTTAAAATCAAGACTGAAGTGGGTTCGGTTGTAGTCAAGGTAAGGAGGTCACGTAGAATAAGAAGGCCTGGCATAATATTTATTCCATTTGGCCCATGGATTAACCTTATCTTACCTTCTGAGACAGAGGGAACTGGCATGCCGCCGCTTAAGGGTTTTAGGGTTTGGGTTGAGCCGACTGAGGAGCCAGTCTCAAACATAAGGGAACTTCTACTCAGGAATTATGGGGTTAAGGGCTGATTAGTGGTGGATTGAGATATGAGGGTAATTGAAGGAGTTGTTTGCCCATTCTGCGGCTGCTGTTGTGATGATTTAGAGGTTATTGTTGAGGATAATAGGATTGTTGATGTTAGAAATGCTTGCGCTTTAGGCGCATCAAAATTCATGGGCTATAGCAAGAACAGAAACACCAAGCCGCTCGTTAGAAGGAACGGTGAACTGGTTGAGGCATCACTTGAGGATGCAATAGAGCGGTGCGCTGAGATACTCGCTAATGCTTCATATCCGCTTCTCTATGGATGGAGCAATACGAGCTGCGAGGCTATAAGGGTTGGTTTGGAGCTGGCTGAGGAGGTTGGCGGAGTAATAGATAATACCACAACCGTATGCCATGGCCCATCAATCCTAGCCATCCAAGAGGTGGGCATACCAGGGTGCACGCTCGGGCAAATAAGACATAGGGCAGACCTAATCATATATTGGGGCAGTAACCCATGGAGCGCCCACCCACGCCACATAGAACGCTACACAGCCCTATCCGAGGGGAGATTTCAGAGGGCCGCTTGGAAACGTTATCTATCACGGTTAATTTTAGAGTCGGCTAGAAAGAAACGATATAGGGCCGCCAGCCTAGTCTTTAAAGGGGGAGCCGCAGCGCTACAAGCCGCTGAAGAAGAGGAGAGATGGATGCTGCCCCCACCTGGGGAGAGAAAGCTCGTAGTTGTAGATGTCCAGAAGACCAGGTCCGCTGACTTAGCCGACATATTCATTAGGGTTGAGCCCGGCGGAGATTATGAGGTTCTTCAAGCCCTGCGAGCTTTAATTCGCGATGAGGAGCTTGATGTCGATGAAGCTGCCGGCGTCCCGGTTGAGAAGCTTGAGGAGCTGAGTGACCTAATGGTTAATGCGAGGTTCGGCGTGCTCTTCTTCGGTTTAGGCTTAACAATGAGCGTCGGCAGGTCCAGGAATATTGAGGCTGCGATAAAGCTTACCAGGGACCTGAATAGATATACAAAGTTCCTCATAATGCCCATGAGGGGCCACTTTAATGTGACAGGCGCCAACATAGTTTTCACGTGGCAAACCGGCTACCCCTATGCAGTTGACTTCTCACAAGGATACCCGAGATATAATCCCGGCGAGACATCGGCTGTAGACGTACTAGCTAGGGGTGACGCAGACGCAACACTAGTCATAGCCTCAGACCCAGCATCAAGCTTCCCAAGAAAAGCCGTGGAAAACCTTACTAAGAACCCACTAATAGTTATAGACCCAGTTCTCACGCCAACAGCCCTAATGGCAGATGTTATTATACCAACAGCATTCGTCGGCATCGAAGCTGAGGGAACAACATACAGGATGGATCATGTTCCATTGCCTCTTAAGAAAGTTGTTGAGCCTCCGGCTGGCTGCCTCTCGGATGAGGAGGTATTGCGGATGATATTGGGGAGGGTTAGGAAGATTAGGAGGTCGGATGCTTCAGCCTAGCCTCCTCAAAACATTATTATGACCCTTTATCTCAACATATTCTCTTGGGCGGAAGATGCTTAATGGGGGTTGTTTCCATGGCGCGGATAGCTGAGGTCTCCGAGATACTCTCGGGAAAACATGTTAGTGAAGAGGTTATTGTTAGGGGTTGGCTTCATAATAAGCGCTCAAGTGGTGGAATCCACTTCCTAATGGTTAGGGATGGAACCGGCATTATTCAATGCACCATGAAGAAGGATAGGGTTGACGCTGAGACATTTGAGATTACAAAGAAGCTCACCCTAGAATCAACTATCGAGCTAAATGGTATTGTTAGGGAGGATAAAAGGGCGCCTGGCGGATACGAGATACAGGTATCTGGTTTGAAGGTCATTTATAGGGCTGAGGAGGGATTTCCAATAGCGAAGAAATACCATGGCCCCGATTTCCTACTGGATAATAGGCATCTGTGGATTAGAAGCCAGAAGATGCAGAGAATACTCCGTATGAGGGCTAGGTTTCTTAGGGCCGCTAGAGAGTGGCTTGATCAGAACGGCTTCACGGAGTTTCATGCACCGACGCTTATAACCGCGGCATGTGAGGGGGGTGCAACACTATTTAGCGTAAAATATTTTGATAGAGAAGCCTATTTAACGCAGAGCTGGCAGCTCTATGCTGAAGCAGCCATAGCAAGCCTCGGAAAAATCTATACGATTGCACCATCCTTCAGGGCTGAGAAGTCTAGGACCAGACGACACCTAACAGAGTTCTGGCACTTAGAGGTTGAGGTCCCATGGTGCGACTTAGAGGGCATAATGAAGATTGAGGAGGAGATGCTAACATACGTGCTGCACAAGTTAGCTATGGATTCTGCTGCCGCCAGAGATTTGGAGGCTCTTGGGAGGGAGCCAAAGGATTTAGCGAGGATTGAACCCCCATTCCCAAGAATCACATACGATGAGGTTGTTGAGATACTTAATGGGGATGGAATAAATTTTGAGTGGGGTAACGATTTAGGCTGGATTGAGGAGAAACACCTAACCCTAAAGTTTGATAAGCCATTCTTCGTGACGCATTATCCGAGGACTGCAAAGGCATTCTATCATAAGCCTGACCCAAAGAGGTCGGAGGTGACATTATCAGTTGACCTACTTGCGCCAGAGGGCTATGGCGAGATAACTGGTGGAGGACAGAGGATAGAGGACCTAAACGAATTAATGGAGAGAATAAAAGAGAATAACCTAAACCCAGAAGATTATAAGTGGTATATTGATTTAAGACGCTATGGAACAGTGCCACACTCAGGGTTCGGATTGGGCGTAGAACGGACAATAGCATGGATATGCAAACTAAACCATATAAGAGATGCAATAGCATTCCCAAGACTAATAAACAGAGTATACCCATAAATCTCCTAAAAGCGCCCCTAAAAATGCCCCTCTATCATCATACACAAAACACGCAAAAAATGACAAAAATAGAAACCCATAAATCTGGCTTCAATCACCAAAATATTTGTTGGGCCCGTAGCTCAGCCAGGACAGAGCACCGGGCTTTTAACCCGGGGGTCGGGGGTTCAATTCCCCCCGGGCCCGCCAAACCGGGGGCTTCACCCTTAAAGTTTCCCCATTCCCCGATTCTGCATGAAGTTTGTGGGCGTAGGTATGTACGGCGGCACGATTTATGTTTCGTGGTGAAATCAAATGTAAATGTATGGGAAAAGAGGCTAGGATTGAGGAGACTGATGAATATGATCTCTTATTTAAGGAATTCTTCACATATTTTGACTTGGAGATAAGCATAAATGAGGTTATAGCCGATAAATTTGTTAAGATAGTGCCAGTCTCAACAAGACCCTATGGAAGATTATATGGCTGAAAAAGGCTGATGGATGGTGTTTTCATTGAAGTATGACGCTATATTGGTGCTCGATTTTGGCGGTCAATACTGCCATCTAATAGCTAGGAGGATTAGAGAGAATAGAGTTTACTCGGAGATAGTTCCATGCGATATTACTCCTGAAGAAATATTTAGGCTTAATGAAAGGCTGAATGTTAAGGGTTTAATTCTTTCGGGTGGACCATTAAGCGTATATAAAGCTGATGCCCCAAAGCTTAACCCTATCTTAGATATGGGTTTACCAGTTTTAGGCATATGCTATGGGCATCAGCTTTTAGCATATATAGCCGGAGGAGTTGTTAAACCGGCTGATCGGGGCGAATACGGCGTGACATACGCGGTCATCGCCAAGCCAGTAGGCATCTTAAAGGGATTAGGCTCAAGGGAGAAGGTTTGGATGAACCATAGTGATGCAGTTTACAGCCTTCCAGAAGAGTATGAGATACTTGCTTACACCGAGAACTGCCCAATAGCGGCATTTAAGCATAAAAGTAAGCCTATTTTTGGGGTTCAATGGCACCCAGAAGTTACGCACACCGAGAAAGGCATGCTAGTATTAAGGAACTTCATCTTTGATATTTGCGGCTGCCAGCAAAACTGGGAGATGAGCGATTTTATTAAGAGGGCTATAGAAGAGGTGAAAGCTTCCGTTGGGAATGGGAGGGCTATTATTGCTTTAAGCGGCGGTATAGATTCGAGCACTGCAGCCGTATTAGCTATGAAGGCTATTGGGGAGCGTCTA
>Ga0209394_1000247_pt1 | contig 49345 bp, 52 predicted proteins | sample JNZ201metaG_FD_184122 | JGI IMG/M metagenome (GOLD analysis project Ga0209394, IMG submission 184122) | Hot spring microbial communities from Jinze hot spring, China to study Microbial Dark Matter (Phase II) - JNZ 20120812A (SPAdes) (version 3) ...
TTAAACATAAAATGTTTTGATAGGGGTTAAAAAGAACTTTACTGGTAGAGCCTCAAAGGACCGTCCCAGAGGAGCGAATTTTTGGGAGATTTTGGTGCGGCCGCCGGGATTTGAACCCGGGTTACCGGCGTGGCAGGCCGATGTCCTAGACCAGGCTAGACGACGGCCGCCTGCTCTTTCTATTACTTTAGTTGCTGGACCCTATTTTAAGTTTCTGTTTGCGGCAATATCTTATAAATACATGTGTTTTATTAGAGTTTTATGGTTGAATGTGATGTGAGGGAGGGTGGCGCCCGTCTTGTCTGAGGGTGATTGGGAGCGGCTTATACGCAGCTTGATTGGTCAAGGAATACTTAGGTCTCCTAGGGTTATTAAGGCTATGAGGCTTGTCCCTAGAAGTCTTTTCCTACCAGCCGATCAGAAACCCTACGCTGCAATCGACACACCCCTGCCTATAGGTGAGGGGCAGACAGTTTCCGCGCCACAGGGCCATGTTAAGGCGTGGCCCGGCGAAACATGGTGGCTATAATGAATGAGGCTTTGGAGCTTGAAGTTGGGCATAAGGTTCTTGAGGTCGGCACAGGGTCTGGTTGGCATGCGTCAACGATCGCTGAGATTGTTGCGCCAAGCGATGTTCCAAGGGATAGGTGGGGGCATGTTTACACCGTGGAGATAATCCCAACCTTAGCTGATTTCGCTAGGAGGAATATTGAGCGGGCTGGTTACGGCGACAGAGTTACTGTTATATGCTGTGATGGCTCCGAAGGCTATCCTAGGGAAGCCCCCTACGACAGGATACTTGTGACCGCGGCCGCGCCCTATATTCCAACACCGCTTAAAGAGCAGCTTAAACCGGGCGGAGTGATGGTTATCCCCGTGGGTGAAGTAGGCTTTTACCAAACTTTAATACGATTGAGGAAAACTGCGGATGGCAGGGTTATGGAGGAGGATCTCGGCGGAGTAGCGTTCGTGCCGCTGGTTGGTAAGTATGGGCATAAGATCGAGCGGAGATGATTGCAATAGACATGGCATGGACGCCGATGGAAGTAAAAATTATATTGTTTGAGAGATGAGCATTATTATTGTAGGTGGTTAAGGGGCTAAAGAGGGTTGCTTGAAGATATATGGTTCTATTTAGCCGTGATCTTTAGCATTACTACAGTAGCCCTTATAGTGCTGCTCTTAATGGGGCGGGAGAAAAGGAGGGCTAGTGTGGAGAAGGAGGTTGGCTTGAAAAATAGTTTAGCTGGGAGGATCATGCCTTTAACTGTTAGTAAAACCCTTCCAGATAAAGTTGTTAGTGAGGCTAGGGATAGATTAAGGGTTCTAGATGTTGAGAGGGAGATATTGAGCTACGCTCTTAGGAGGCTCTATGAGGCGCACGCTGAGGGGAAGATAACTGCTGAGGAGCGAGACAGCTTAGCCTCGAAATATAGGGAGGATCTTGAAAGGGTGAAGCAGGAAATCGCCCGTGGGGAATCGATAATAGCGTTAAGCGAGCTGGAGAAGATGCAGGAAGAATTCATAAAAATGTTCTCCGAGAGGTTTGAGATGCTTAATAGGAGGATTGAGGAGCTGAGGGCGATTATCGGTTTACCCTCAATAGAGCGAGCCGTTAAACCGGTTGGAGAAGCTAGGGAAGGGGAAAAGCCCGAAGATGCGGGAACCTTAGCTCCGCAGGCTCAGGTTGAAAAACAGGTTCCGCCTAAGAGAAGGAAAGAGACCGTTAAACCTAAAGTTGTCCCTGAGGAAACTAGGTTCGCGGAGGAGCCTAGTGCCGCTGAGCAGCCTGAAACCGGTGAGAAGGGCGAGGAGTTAAGTGAGGCTGATAGGAGAATTGAGCAGATAATGGCTGAAATCGAAAAGGTTCTCAATAGGTTAAGTCAGATAGAGGTTGAGGAATAATATGAGTTACGATTGGGTTGAGGATGCGAAACGCAGAGCAGCCGTGGAAGCCGTGAAAAACATCAGGGACGGCTTTATCGTAGGGCTTGGATCAGGCTCCACCGCCGCCTACGCTATTGAGGAGATTGGGCGGAGGGTTAGGGAGGAGGGGCTGCAGGTTCTCGGCGTGCCATCATCTTATCAATCGCTTCTCTTAGCCGCTAAGTTCGGCATACCGACAACAACCCTCTATGAGCATCCATTAATAGATTTAACGATAGATGGAGCTGACCAGATTGATCAGAATCTAAATCTGATAAAGGGTATGGGCGGAGCATTAACAAGGGAGAAGATAATAGCGGCGGCATCTAGATGCCTAATAATTGTTGCCGATGAGAGGAAGCTGACGGATAAGCTCGGTGTAGGGCAGCTCCTACCGGTCGAGATACTGCCTTTTGCTGAGCCGCTTGTAAAGGCTAAGATAAGAGAAATCGGCGGGAAACCGTATCTCCGCGAGAGTAAAAAGAACGCTCCGTTCATAACCGATAACGGAAACTTCATATTAGACGTTGATTTCGGAGCAATAGATGATCCTTTAGATCTCGAGAGAAAGCTGAAGATGATCCCGGGGGTTGTGGAGACAGGTTTATTCATAGGTATGGCTAAATCCGCCTACATAGGTACAAGAACTTCTGTAAAAAAGATAGATGTTGGCGAGAGATGGTGACGCTCGCCGCAAAAGATCATAAAGATGCCGCATAGCTTTAAAATAAACCTCTAGTTATCAGCGCTTTATTTAAGTATAAGATTTCATAATATTTTTTGGTTATTGGGAGGTGCGTTAAACTCGGAAGGGTTCTAGTTACGGCGGCTTGGCCATATATTAATCATGTGCCGCATTTAGGAAACTTGCTGCCAATCCTATCGGCGGATGTTATCGCCCGCTACTATAGGCTTAAAGGCGAGGAGGTTTTATTTGTTAGCGGGTCCGATGAGCATGGTACGCCTATAGAGATCGAAGCCATAAGGCAGAATATTTCTCCGAGGGAGTTAACCGATAGGAATCACAGAGTAGTTTCCGAGCTATTCAAAAGGTGGGCTATATCATTCGATAACTACACGAGAACTGAAAGCCCTGTCCACAAAGAATTTGTCAGGGAGGTTATGCTTAAGATAGAGCGGAACGGCTACATTTTCACTAAAGAAGATGATCTCCCCTACTGCCCGAAATGCGAACGCTTTCTGCCGGACAGGTTTGTTGAAGGTAAATGTCCGTATTGCAGTTATGAGCGGGCGCGGGGAGACCAATGTGAGCAGTGCGGGCGCCTCCTAGAGCCGACAAGGCTTTTGGAGCCTAGATGCGCTATATGTGGCGCTGCGCCTACAGTTAAGGTGGTTAAACACTGGTACTTTGATATGCCAAAGTTCACGGAGAAGCTTTTAGCATACATAGAGGGCAACCGCCAGCTACCGGATAATGCGAGAAACTTTAGCATAAACCTTCTAAAGGAGGGGCTGAAACCTAGACCGATAACTAGGGATAATAGGTGGGGGATCCCCGCGCCCTTTAAGGGGGCGGAGGATAAAACGATATATGTTTGGTTTGACGCGGTTCTAGGCTATGTTTCAGCAACCATAGAGTACTTTAAGAGGTTGGGTGACCCTGAGAGGTGGAAAGATTATTGGTTTGATAAGAACACGAAAACATTATATTTCATAGGGAAAGATAATATTCCGTTCCACACATTGATTTTTCCAGCTCTGTTAATGGCGACTCATGAGGGCTATAATCTTCCGTGGAACGTTTGCACTAATGAGTGGCTTATCTTCGGCGGACAGAAATCCTCAAAGAGTAGAAGGATAGGGGTATGGATAGATGAAGCCCTAGAAATGTTCCCAGTAGACTATTGGAGATACACCTTAATATCCATACGCCCAGAAACAAAAGACGCGGATTTCACATGGAGCATATTTACCGAAAAAGTGAACTCTGAGCTGAATGATACGCTGGGCAACTTCATCCATAGAACCCTAAAGTTCATAAACAATTATTTTGGCAGTAAGGTTCCGGAGCCGGCGGATCTGGACGACTTAGATAGAAAGGTGCTGGACGCTATAGGTGAAAAAATTAAGTCCGTTGACAACGCGCTTAGCAGCTTTCAGCTGCAGTTAGCGTTACGCGAGGCAATCGACTTAAGCCGTATAGGAAACAAGTATTTGAATGAGAAGAAGCCTTGGGAGACCATTAAGACGGATCCTAGGGCTGCGGCGAACACCATTTATGTCTCAGCTCAGATAGTTAAAGCCCTTTCCATAATACTTGAGCCATTCATACCCATGACCGCCCAAAGAATACGCATGCTCCTCAATCTACAGGATAAGGTATTCTGGGATGACGCTTATAAACCGCTGCCAGCTGGACATAAGATTGGTGAGGCTGAACCGCTGTTTAGTAAGGTTGAAGCTACCGAGGAGGAGTTGCAAAATATGCTTGAAAAAGTTAGGTCTAGTGGAGAGAAAGTATCGATCGAGGAGTTTTCGCGAATAGATATGCGGGTTGGAAGAATAGTTAGGGCTGAGAGTATACCTAAGTCGCAGAATCTACTGAAGCTAACCATAGATATAGGCGGCGGAACCCTTAAAACCGCCGTTGCGGGCATAGCGAAGTATTATAGGCGGGAGGACCTCGAAGGGAAGCATGTCGTTGTCGTGGTAAACTTGGAGCCGAAAAAGATTTTCGGCGTGGAGTCTGAAGTTATGATTTTAGCAGCGCAGGATGAAAGCGGCGTGGTTCTAATAGAGCCGGAGAAACCTATAAGCCCGGGAAGCAAAGTAAGATAATGGTTAAGCAAATGCCGCTTAAGCTTGATCTCCATGTTCATACGCGCTATTCGGGAGACAGCTCAATAACTCTAGAAGACTTAAGAGTTCAGGTTAAAGCGAAGGGTTTAAATGGGGTTGCGGTGACTGATCACAACACGGTGGAAGGCGCGGTAAAAGCGGCTAAAACAGTTAAGGCTATTGATAACCGCGGTAAACATGCTATAATTGTGATTCCGGGAGTGGAGGTCTCAACGAGGCAGGGGCATGTATTAGGCATAAATGTTACAACTCCGATCCCCCCAAGCTTAAGCATTAAGGAGACAATTGAGAGAATCCATGACGCCGGCGGCATAGCTATAGCGGCGCACCCTCAAGCCTTCTTTAAAAAGGGTATAGGTTTGAATAGAAGAATAGTTTCCTATGGTTTAGACGCCATCGAGGTTATTAATTCATCAGTTCTCCCCTTCCGGCTTTCAACCAATAAATGTAGAAAGTTTGCTATAGAGCATGGCCTACCGCAGACAGCTGGAAGTGACTCGCATTTCCCGGAGGCTATCGGCTTGGCTTATACGCTCATAAGGAGCTGCGATGAAAGCATAGATGGCATCATCGAATCTATAAGGAAGGGATTAACTGAACCAGTAGGTAAGGGCACGCCAATAAGTCTAAGATTGAAGTATACCTTAAAGAATCTCTTAACCCTCTAAGACAGGTATTTTCTCCAGCTCTAAACCAGCATTTAAACTGATCCTTTCTTTCTTCTCAATCCTCTTTTGGTCCTGCGGATCCAGGTTAGGGAGATCCACGGTCTTTGAGCCGAAGCCGCTGAGCAGATATGGCGACTTAACCCCAGTCATGACCAGCGTAACTCTCAAAGTTCCCTTTAGATTTGGATCTACCCTGGCGCCCCAAATCACAAGAGCGTCGTCGCTCATCATTTGAGTTATAATCTCGCCTACGGTATTAGCCTCCTCGATGGTTAGGCTTTCATCGCCAGATACATGAATCAATGCCCCATTCGCACCGCTATAATCTACGTCGAGTAACGGCATTCTTAGAGCCTTTTGAACCGCCTCCTCAGCCCTATTAGGGGCATTGGACTCGCCGATTCCAGCTATGGCTACCCCGCCACGCTTCATTATTGTCCTGAAGTCGGCGAAATCGAGGTTTATTAGGCTTGGCATGGAAATTATCTCAGTTATACCCCTAATCATGTTGGCTAAAACTTGGTCGCCCACTCTGAAAGCCTCGTTTATCGGGAGCTGCGGGACAAGCCACATCAGCTTATTGTTATCGATAACTATTACTGTATCGCATTCCCTACGCATTTCAGTTAACCCCTTAAGAGCAATATTAATTCTACCCCTCTCAATCTTAAATGGCATTGTGACAACGCCTATAACTATGGCGCCCTTATCCCTCGCCAATTTAGCAACAACTGGTGCGGCGCCTGTACCGGTTCCTCCGCCCATCCCGGCGGTCACAAAGACCACGTCAACATTATCTAGGATTTTTTCAACCTGCTCAATAGACTCCTCTATGGCGGCTCTACCAATATTCGGGTCCCCGCCTGAGCCGAGACCTTTTGTGAGCTTCTCCCCTATGAGTATTTTCTGGTGGGCGTGGATGGCGTTTAGATGCTGTAAATCAGTATTGATCGCTATACATTCCGCTCCAACTACACCGGACTCCATTAACCTATTCACGGTGTTGTTTCCGGCGCCGCCGACGCCAATAACCATTATGCGGCAGTAGCCGGGCTCCCGTAGACCCTTCTGCAAGTTCTCACTCCACATGTACTGGAGCGCTTTATCGGCTAGCTTTGCCATGTCCCTTCCGTCCCCATAGCTCAACTTCAATTAAGTCGCGTATAGCTGCCCTGATGGCTTCAGCCCTATGCGGATAATATCGCTTGTTAACTAGCTCATCTAAAGCCTCCAAATATGGTTCAGGCAGATATATGGTTATGAGCTTCATTACTCTCACCACCGCAAAAATGCTTGATTCGTAAAACGGCATAAATTCTACATAATAATAGCTAAATATGATTCAAACATGTTCGTGCCTTCTACTTTTAAGTTTATCTCTTTCAGCACCGCGTATATACCAATGATTGTGACTATTTGATGGGATCGCTTTTACTACACTTAAAATCTTCATCTAAAGAAAGACGTATATGTCTCCTAACGCTTTCCCTGCATGCTCAAATTGTCGTTGTAAAAAATGCTTAGTTTTCGCCGTAATAAGTAAGATGTTCCTATTGAGGGAGCACTCTCTTATATTACTTAAACCACATCTTTATGTTGTGAGGCTGGAAACATGAACATCGTAGTTATAGGTGGAGGAGTTATAGGTGAGGCTATAGCTAGGAATCTGGTCGCTGCAGGATATGACGTCGTCGTTACAGAGAAGAGGGTTGAGAGAATAAGGGAGCTGGAGGAGATGGGTTTTAAGGTTACGGTGGACAATAAAATGGCGGCTAAATATGCGGATGTAATAATTTTATGCGTTAAGCCGAAGGATGTTGAATCAGCGCTGAGGGAGATTGCCGTTGAATCTGAGGGAAAACTTATAATATCTGTGGCTGCAGCAGTCCCATTAAGTTTTCTCAGAAAAATATCCCCGAGATCTAAGTTTATTAGGGCTATGCCGAACCTCGCCATAATTGTCCGCGAATCCTTCACAGCGTATTGCGCCAGTCCAGATGTTAGCCAAGAGGATCTTAAGGTGGCTGTTGAGATTCTCAGCGCTCTAGGGAAAGTTCACATGGTTGACGAATCATATATGGATGCTATAACCGCTTTAAGTGGGTGTGCGCCAGCATACTTAGCGCTTATAGCTGAAGCCATGACGTATGCAGGGTTAAATGTCGGCTTGGAAAGGGAAGTATCTCTAAAGATAGCGGCGCAAGCCATGATCGGAACAGGAAAACTAATACTTGAAGGGGGGAAGACGCCCCACCAAATACGTGACATGGTTACGACGCCGGGTGGCGTCACAATAAGCGGTCTCTTTGAGCTAGAGAAGGTCCCAATTAGGTATGCGTTTATGAGCGCTGTGAAATCAGCCGTGGAGAAATCTCGCGAAATATCCTCACTTATATCTCCATCTAAATCTAAAGAATGAGGTAAGTGAGCTGCGGCTCATCCTTAAATCCCCCACGTTTTGTCCACATTCATGAATTAAGGTGGAAAAAACAGCGGTTATTCCCCTCCTCTTCTTCCCTTACCCCACATAAAGTGTGAGGAGAAAATACCCTGTTAAAAGCCGATGGTATGAAACCCTCGGATAATCGAATCGTTATTATAATGCCAGCTGGGGTTCCAAGATGCTGAAAAGCTAATGTCCGCCTTAATGGCGTGGCTCACGCAGAGCCATCATTTTAGTAGGGGTTGCTGAGAATCTCTTAGCTTAAGCGATAAGATAAGCGGGATTGAGGGGGTCGCCGTAAGGTCTCGGTCTCCATTTAGGGCGTAACCTTATCAGTCTTCGCCAGATCCTTCAGCCTCTCGACTCCTCTTATCTCCTTAATGTAGGCGGCAACGCTCTTCGGGAGCAGCTCCTCCCAATTCGCGTCGGATAGCATTCTTCGCCTAATTTCCGTTGCCGAGCAAACCTCTCTTCTAAAGAATGGTATGGACTCAACCCTGAAGCCGCCTTCAATGAACAGGCGCCTAGTTAATGGCTCATTGGAATAGACTACTTCAAATTTTGGGGTATAGGAGCACACGTGTGAAACCCATAAGCTATGTACATCAAGATCTATCACCGGGATAATATAGTATCTGCCGGGGTCTACGCCAATTTCGTTAAGAGCAAGCCTGATCATGTAGACTCTTTCGCCAGCCGTAAAAGGGTTCTCGATAGTATGGCTCTCCTGAGCGCTGCCAACAACAATAACCAGCTCAGCGGCATTATTAAGAATATATCTTACAGCTTCCAGGTGCCCTAAATGAAATGGCTGGAAGCGCCCCACATAAAGGGCTCTGAAAAACCTCCTTTTTTCCTTAGCCATTAATTCTCCGCTCAACCTTTATAAGCCTCCATCAACATTATTTTGGCATAATCATCTATAGGGTATTAAAGTTTTTATTAAGCGAGCCTTATAATCATGTTTTCAGGGGCGAAAAATGTTCGATCTACCGGAAGATATTTTGAGGAAGCTGTCCGGAAAGACCGAATTTGAGAGGAGCGTTTTAATGGCGGTGCTCGAGATCCCGAGCGGTAAAGTGAGCACATATAAACGTATAGCTAAAAGGATTGGAAGGCCAAGAGCTTTCAGGGCTGTCGGGAACGCTTTACATAAAAATCCGCTTCCACCCATAATTCCATGCCACAGGGTCGTTAGATCTAATGGGCTTATAGTGGGAGAAACTGAGGAGGAGGTGGAATTTCGAAAAAAGCTACTTATAGAGGAGGGTTTGCCAGTAGAGGGGCGCAGGGTTAAGCTGAGCGAGGAAATACTTTATTAATTGTCTTCAGTAATCCTTAATAAAAGGGATTGTTATAGTACTTTAGAAGGCGAACGCTTTAAGAGCGCTTAATGGAGAGGGCTATAATTGAATATGCAGGGTCAATATATAACGATTCCGGGAGCGACAACTGTTGGAATAGTTTGTTCAGACGGCGTCGTACTAGCATCTGAGAAGAGGGTATCCTATGGAAATTTTGTCCTGAGCCGCGTGGGGAAAAAAGTCTTTAAGATATCTGACCACATAGGCGCGGCGTGCGCGGGTCTAGTTTCAGACATGCAGATACTTATACGTGAAGTTGGCTTTTACGCTAACCTATTTAAGCTCGAATCTGGGCGCCCTATAAGCGTTAAAGCCGCGGCAAAAGTTATGTCGAACCTCCTCTTCAGCAGTAGACTAATCCCATACATAACTGAAACGATCATTGGCGGGGTTGATGATGAGGGACCATCGGTCTACGTGCTTGATATTTTAGGTTCAACGATACCCGATAAGTATGCGGCAGTAGGCTCTGGAGCGGAGATAGCGATAGGTGTTCTGGAAGAATCGTATAGGGAAAACATGACCGTGGAGGAGGGCAGGGAGCTGGCGATAAGGGCGATAAAATCCGCCATAAGTAGGGATGCTATGAGCGGTGATGGAATAGACCTCCTAATAATAACGAAGAATGGTATAAGAGAGGAATCCATAAAGTTCTGATCTTCCCATAATGAAGTCTCAGATAAGAGTTTAACGGAGGGATAATTGTGGTATTTGATTTAACTGACGAGGACGGAGAGCTCCTCGTCAAGCTCGCTAGGAGGGCTGTTGAGGAGAATCTTAAAGACGGCAGGATAATTAGTCCGCCGGAGAGCATTCCACAGCGTCTCCTTGAGAAGAGGGGCGTGTTCGTCACAATAAACAGTGTTATGGAGGGGGAGAAAAGCCTTAGGGGATGTATAGGTTTCCCATACCCAGCTTACCCCCTAGTTAAAGCCGTTATAGAGGCAGCCATAGAATCCGCAACCAGGGATCCCAGGTTTCCGCCGATGACCCCAAATGAGCTAGATAACGTGGTCTTCGAAGTAAGCATCTTAACGGAGCCGGAGCTAATCAAGGTTAGCTCTCCTAGAGAGTATCCGTTGAAGATAAAGGTTGGCGAGGATGGATTAATAGTTGAAAGAGGATTCTACAAAGGTTTGTTACTGCCCCAAGTACCGGTTGAATGGAACTGGGATGAGGAGGAGTTTCTATGCCAATGCTGCCTGAAAGCCGGGCTTCCCCCAGACTGCTGGCTATTGAAAGGGACGAAAATATACAAGTTCCAATGCGTAATCTTTGAGGAAACAAGACCCAATGGGCCGGTTGTCAGGAAGACATTGAAGAAATAGGGGCTGCTATGCTTAGTGGTTAAATATTCTTCTGTGAGGCTAGCGACATACTAGGGCTTCTTCATTCACGCTTAGTCTCGTTAGTCTCTCAGCTTTTTCTCCGAGCACGAGAACAGTGTCCTCTATACGTATTCCGCCGAACTTAGGAATATAAATGCCCGGCTCAATCGTTATAACATTCCCATAAAACAGCGTTTCCTCGCTAATCGGCCCAATTGTTGGCGGCTCATGCACATCTAGACCTAAACCGTGTCCCAAACTGTGGACAAAATACTCGCCGTAGCCCATCTCCCTAATGTATCTCCTGGCAGCCTCATCGACCTCTCTCGCCTTTACGCCAGCTTTCACCTGGCTAACCGCTAATCTCTGCGCTTCCTTGACGACCTCATATAGTCTCCTCTGCTTCTCTGAGGGTTTCCCGGCAATCAGGGTTCTCGTCATATCTGCGCAGTAGCCGCGATACTTTGCGCCAACATCAATTACAACGAGATCTCCGTCCCTAATCTCTCGTTCACCTAAGCCACCATGCGGGAAAGCTGACTCCGGACCACTGCAGACTATTGTGTCGAACGCGACGCCGCTTGAGCCCAGCCTACGCATCTCATACTCTATTTCCGCGGCAGCCTCCCACTCCTTTAGTCCAGGTCTTATTATCTCGATAGCCTTCATCATTCCTCGCCCAGTTAATTCCGCCGCCCTCCTTATCAGCGCCAGTTCATCATCATCCTTCACCTTCCTCAGCGACCAGACGTCGTCCTCCATATTTTCAACGCTGAGCCCTTTTAGAACACTCCTAATCTTAATGTAATCGGACGCGCTGGCTCTATCGAAACCTATGGATTTAAACCCGTACCTCCCTACCTCCACAAAGATTTTTTCATCCGCCTTTTCCCCAACCCTTATTAAGTCGATTTTCAAGTCTTTGACCATCTCTTTGGCAGCCTCATAGTTAACCGCGTGAACGAAAAGCGTGCATTCACCGTCTAACGGGATTAAAAGCCTGAAGCCCCAAGGGAACCCCGTAAAATAATATATGTTCTTTTCATTAAACACTAGGAGCGCATCAACATTCTTTCTTGCTAATTTTTCTCTAATCCTTTCAATGCGCCTGAAACTGGGCAATTCGTGTTCCTCCGAGATACTTTGGGATTCGATCTCTCTAATTTATATTTTCCGCTCCATAATTTAGTATGAGAGAGTTACGCGAGGAATAGGGGAACAGTCTGTCCACAAACATAGAGATAGCTAAGCGAGAGTTAAAGAAGAAGAATCTGGCACTTGTAATAGTTAAGGATGGAAGCGTGATCTATAAGTCAAGCCTAAAGGGGCTATTGGGGCTAATAGAGGCTATAGATAGCTTAGGGGATCTAATTTTCTCATCCTCCGTGGCCGACAAAATTGTTGGGAGAGCTGCCGCCCTACTTTTAGCCTACTTCCACGCCAAAGAGGTTTATGCAGATATATTGAGCGTGAGGGGCTTTAACACCTTAATGAAGTATGATGTGAGAGTTGAGTATGATAAACTGGTCCCGGAAATAATGGATAGGTGTGGGCATGATATATGCCCCTTCGAAAGGCTATCTCTAACTATAGAATCGCCCAGCGAGGCTTATGTGAAGATAAAGAAATACGTTGAGTCGCTTAAAACTAGCTGACGACAGTTTATTTAGATGCAGGGATCATTTTTATACAGAAAATTAAATAAAATGTCTAAATTTTTGCCCTCTCAAAAACTTAAATAATCAATATTACTGAAATTATATTCGGGGATTTGGATTGTTAGGCGGATACATGGGCAATATTTTGAAAGTCGACTTAACTACAGGAACGTTAAAGTCTGAACCGATATCTGAGAGCGTCGCTAAAAAGTATCTGGGCGGAAAAGGCTACGCGGTTTACCTGCTCTATAATTACTTGAAGGAATACGAGTCTAAGGGGTTCTCCCCGACAGATATAAACCCCTTAGGGCCGGAGAACGTTTTAATTTTTGCAACTGGACCTGGAACCGGTGTACCGGGCTTTCCATGTTCAGGCAGATATCATGTTATGGCTTTAAGGTCTCCGTTAACTGGCTCTATTGGAAGCGCTAACTCGGGTGGAGAATGGGGTCCGTTCCTTAAATTTTCAGGGTATGATATGATCGTTATTGAAGGCGCATCTGAAGATCCAGTTTACCTATCAATTGTTGATGGTTCAGCCGAATTGAGAAGCGCAGGGGATCTCTGGGGCAAAAATGTTTTTGATACATGTAGGATCCTCTCTAGGAGGATTGGTGGCAAAAACATTAGCGTTGCATGTATTGGTCCAGCTGGCGAGAATCTTGTTCGCATGGCGTGCATAATGAATGATGAGCATAGGGCAGCTGGGAGAACAGGGCTAGGCGCGGTTATGGGGTCAAAGAAGCTCAAAGCGATAGTAGTATCAGGTAGGAAGGAGGTGCCTGTAGCTAACCCGGACACGTTTAAGGAGGTTTCCAAGAGGTGTCTGGAGACGATGAGGAAGAACCGTGTGACTGGTGAGGGGCTTCCAACATATGGTACATCGATCCTCATTAACGTTATTAACACCGCTGGCGGATTACCCTATAAGAATTGGCAAACCGGTGTGAACCCGTACGCCGACAAGATAAGCGGTGAAACATTGGCTGAAACCTATTTGACCGGTAGGAGAGCATGCTGGGGCTGCACAATAGGATGCGGAAGAGTTACGAGCGTTCCTTCAGGGCCGTTCCAGATTATTGGAACAGAGGGGCCGGAATACGAGTCGATATGGGCGTTGGGCGGCTCGACCGGTGTAAAAGACTTAGACGCGGTAGTTAAGGCCAACCACTACTGCGATGAGTTTGGGATAGACCCGATTAGCATGGGGTCAACTATAGCGGCCGCAATGGAGCTGAATGAGAGGGGCTATATACCTAAGGAGGACCTTCAGGGCTTAGACTTAAGGTTTGGGAACCCAGCAGCCCTAGTTGAAGCTGTTTGGCGAACCGCGTATAAAGCCGGTTTTGGCAAGTACTTGGCTCTAGGCTCAAAGAAACTATGTGAAATCTACGGGCATCCGGAAATATCGATGAGCGTTAAGGGACTTGAGATGCCGGCCTACGATCCTAGGGCTATGAAAGGCATAGGCTTAACTTACGCTACAGCTAATAGGGGAGGGTGCCACGTAACCGGATACACGGTTTCAGCGGAGATCCTAGGCATCCCTGAAAAAATAGATCCATTAACGCCGGAGGGTAAGGCTAAGTGGGCTAAACTCTTCCAAGACTTCACATGCGTAGTCAACTCCACGGTTAACTGCCTCTTCTCAACGTTCGCTCTAGGTGTTAAAGATTACGCTGAGCTACTTTCAGCCGTCACGGGCTGGAGCCTATCCGAGGATGATGTGCTGAGGATTGGGGAGCGAATATATAATCTGGAGAGGGTTATAATAAATAGGCTTGGCTTCGACGGTAAAGACGACACCCTGCCTAAACGCTTACTGGAGGAACCAATGCCTGAGGGGCCGGCTAAAGGGCACATTGTGGAACTAGATAGGATGAAGGAGGAGTACTATAGGCTTAGAGGCTGGGTTAACGGCGTACCAACAGCCGAAAAACTGAGGGAGCTTGAGATAGAGCTCTAAACTACAAGTCGTCTATCCTCCAAATTCGCTAAAATCCAATTCATTTTTATTTTTCTCTCCATCATATTTCTATTAGTGGTATTTAATGGCAGATGTATCGGTTAAAATATTGCTATTCGCAACCTTTAGGAAAAAGTATGGGGTTAAGGAGTTAATTGTTAGTTGCGATGGGACTATAAGAGGCTTGATTGAGAGCGCATCTAAAATTTTAGGCGAAGATTTTTTAAGCGACGTCTACGATGAGGGGCGCGGGAAGGTTAGAGACGATCTTATATTTGCAGTTAACGGTAGAAACATTAAAGATCTAGGAGGCAATATAAAGCTGAAGGATCAGGATGTAGTATCCATATTTCCGCCATTAGCTGGCGGCTAATTGCTGAGGAGCACAGCCATGGATTATCCAGATGCTTTGCAGATCGAGGTAACGAATAGATGTAATTTCAATTGCCAGATGTGTATAAGGAGAGTTTGGGACGCTAAGCCAGCGGACTTAAACTTAGACCTCTATAGTAAGATCGCTAGATCCACATTCCAGTATTTGGAGAGGCTCATACTTTACGGGCTGGGTGAACCATTCCTTAACCCAAGCTTTATGGATATGCTCAGGATTGCGAGAGAAAATTTATCGAAAGATTCCGAGATCATTGTGAGCACAAATGGATCTATGCTAGACCAAAGATTAATTGAAAAAATATTGAGAATCGGTATAGATAACATTTCTTTCTCGATCGATACGTCTGACGCCGTGAAACTAAGGCATATTAGGAGCGGAGCCGAGCCAGAATCCCTCCTCAGCAATTTTCGCAACATGGCGAGGGTTAAGAGGCTTAGCGGAAATAGTTTTAAGCTGGGCGTCGAAGCCGTCTTAATGAAGAGCAACTTCATGGATCTCCCTAAACTCGTTGAGGAGGCTGCTGGCGAGGGCGTCGATTACATTCTAGTCTCCCATGTGGTGCCGTATAGTGAGAGCATGTTTCTGGACTCGGTGTACGTTACTATAAGCAAGAGATCGCTGGATATAGCTAAGCCGATTTTAGGCTACGGGAAGAAGATTATAGCCGACGCGATTTACGAGGCATTTGGGATGATATATGGTATTGAAATTGAGCCTAAAACCTCTAGGATTATTGACGAGTTCTGGAGGGAAGCTGAGGAGAACGGTTACTGGATTAATCTCCCCCTCTTGTTCGAGTCAATCGGCAAGATATCCATTGCCAATGAGGTTGAAAAAATGTTCGATTTAAGTCTTAAAATAGCCCGTGAGCATGGGGTAGATCTAAGGCTCCCAAATCTCTACCCGGATGCTAAAAGTAGGTGGTGCCCCTATGTCGATAGGGGGACAATGTTTATAAGGTCGGACGGCATGATCACGCCCTGTTCAGAATTCGCCTACGAGCATACAGTTTACGTTAACGCGCATATCAAAGCGGTGAACCCTGTTATCTTCGGTGATTCACGGAGCGAAAACATTATAGATGTGTGGAATAAGGAGGAGTACGTGGCTTTCAGAGAGGTTAGGCGGGAAATGCCGAAGAATATACCTTGGTGCGGGGATTGCCCTTACTCATCATCTAAATGCTTCTTTGCAGAAACCAATAATTTTGATTGCTACTTGAATAAACCGGGATGCAGCGAGTGTTTATATAGTGTGAATCTAGCTCAATGCAACATATAACGGTCTATGATGCGTTTCTCAACACGATCACCGCAGCGTAAAGACCATGCTTTCAAATTTTTAAGCTCTGTTTCAATCTTCATCGAACAACCTCACTATTTTCTTCTAGGAACAATTTTTAGCCCTCATTTTTGGCTTAGAAGCAGTATTGCTTGGGCTAAGTCCCCGTTTGTCTGTTCAAGCGCGGCTTTAGCCTCCTCTAAGCTCACGTTTGCCTGCTGAGCGACCAGAAGTATATCTTCTTCCGGTATTACGACTTTCCTTTTAACGCTTCTCTCAGATATTTTTCCACCGGTTACCTGAAATATTTTTTGTCCCTGTAGGTCTAAAACCATGACCTCTGGGTTCTCGATAACTATCTCTTTATCCTCAGTTTTTAAGATAACTTCCGTCACATTAAGGTTTGTCATGTTTAAACCCATACGCTGCATGAGCCTTCTGGCTTCCCTAGGACTTATTTTACGCATTACATGAACCCCGCAAGGCGCTCATTAATCCACAATCATAATTTCACCTTAACATCCTTTTTATTTTTCGCTTTTCCCTCTGCGAACCCTGACGGCGACACCCCTCTTAAATGCCTTCATCTCAGCTCCGGATAGTACGGCTCTGCCAACCGCAATAACGTTCCCATCGCTATCTATAACTATGACTTCCTCTCCCGGGAGAATCCCTTCATCTGAATCAACCACATGTTTAGCGAAAACGTCGCCACCTTTCTCGACAAACGGTATGGCATCATCGCTGATTTTAACCCATAAGCGCTTAACCTTCATTGAGGATAAAACTCTTCTCGCCCCCTCCACTGTTAATGTGAAAAATCCCGTTATAGGATTTAATGTCGCTAAGAGAACACTGTTTAAATAAATGTGCCTTATTCTCCCAGTTCCTTTAGAGAAAATTATCTCAACATTATCTGGGAATAAATGCTCCCCTACACCTTTACCAAACTGATAGTCCGCTATCTTCCTTATCCGCTCTAAGATAAATTCTCTGCTAAACATCTCTATCTAACTCGCTCAGAGCGGTTTTCATGTCCAGGAATGCTAAAAATGCATTAAAAACAAAGAAACTAATATTTAACTCTATGAGATGAGTAAAGTAGAGAGGGCATTAAAAAGGTGTAAAGGGGCTTGCAGTGCGAGGTTTGTGGGCGAGAAATAGTTGGTAAGCCGAATAGGGTGATTATTGAAGGGGCAAAAATGATCGCTTGCGATGATTGCGCAAAGCTTGGATCAGAGCGTTGGGCGCCTGAACCTGAAAGATTGCAGGGGAAAACTAAAGCTAAGTCTAGGGTGAGGGAAGGCTTGGCTACATCGTTAAAGCCGGCTAAGCCATCTTCAGGAAGCCGATTAAATACGAGCGTTATGGAGGATGTGGAGGTAATTGAGGGCTTTGGTAATTTAATCAGGAGGGCGAGGGAGAAATTGGGTTTAACTCCGGAGGAGCTGGCTAAGAAGATCGGTGAGAAGGAATCCGTCATAAAGAAGATTGAGAGCGAAAAATTTGTTCCTGACATAAGGTTAGCGGCGAAAATAGAGCACGCGTTGAAGATAAAATTGCTAGTTAAGCCGCAGCCTCTTGAAGTCGGGCTTGAAAAACTGGCTGATAAGGGGAAGGTTGAGAGAGGTGTCACATTAGGTGAAATAGCTCGTTTGAAAAATGATGGGGAGGGGGAGGTATAGGGACAAGAGCCATAATAGTGTATCGTAGAGAGACATATGAGAAACCTGGCTTAGATGAGCTTAAAATTCTAGCTGAAGCAGCGGGATACGAGGTTGTGGGTTCAATTGAGCAGGTTAGGCCTCCCCATCCACGATATCATATAGGGGCTGGTAAAGCGAAGGAGCTTGCGCAAATGGTTAAAGACCTTAAGGCTGAGAAAGTTATTTTTGGAAACGAGCTGAAGGTGGTGCAGATATATAACCTTGCTAAGCTGACCGGGGTTGAGGTTATTGACCGCCTACAACTAATTCTCGAAATATTTGTTAAAAGGGCTTCAACGAAGGAGGCAAAACTGCAAATTGAGCTGGCTAGGTTAAAATATGAGTTAGCTAACGCCAGAGAGAAAGTTAAGCTCGCCAAAATGGGTGAGCAGCCAGGTTTCCATGGGCTAGGTAAATATGAAGCCGACGTCTACTATGAGGCTGTTAAGAGAAGAGTTAGTAAAATCCAGGAAAAGCTAAGGGAGATCAAGAGAACCAGGGAGATTCATCGAGCCCGTAGAGCTGAGCTCGGTTTTCCATCAATTTCATTGGCTGGATACACTAATTCCGGTAAAAGCACCCTGTTTAATGCTTTGGCTAAGGAGAATGTTCCAGTGGACTCGAGGGTCTTTACGACGCTTTCAACGACCACAAGGGTTGCCGAGATACTTGGCGAAAAGATTTTTGTGACAGATACCGTCGGGTTCATAGATCGGCTGCCAGTAACCTTAATAGAGGCTTTTCGCTCCACCCTTGAGGAGACGATTTTCTCCGACTTAATACTCATGGTTGTCGATGTGAGCGAGGAGATGAGCGAAGTTATGAGGAAACTGGCCGCTTCTTTAGAGATTATAAGGGAGATAGGAGCTATTGGGATACCGATGCTTGTGGCGCTAAATAAAATCGACTTACTGTCCTCGGAAGAATTAAATAGGAGGATGGAGAAATTGAGGGGCGCTTTCGATCTAAACTTTGTTCCAATATCAGCCCTATATGGAGTCAACCTAGACCTGCTTAAAGAGGAGATTTTAAAGATCCTTGGGAGATATGTTGCCCTATCATCTACGCTGCCAGTTAACGGAGATTCTTTATCCCTTCTTTCATGGATCTTTGAGAGCGCAAGGGTTCATAAGGTTACATGCTACAACGGTTCACTCCATGTGTTCTTTAGCGCGCCGATAAACTTAGTAGATAAAATTAGGGGTCGGATCGAGAAAATAGGTGGCAGATTTGAGCTTGCGTGAAGCATGGAGGGTGTTTGTGCTTAGACTTGGGCACAGGATAGAGAGGGATAAGCGGATTACAACACATGTTTTTCTCGTAGCTAGAGCGTTTGGAGCCCAGGGAGCATTCTATAGTGGTCAGAGAGACGAGAAGGTTGAGGAAAGCGTTAGAAAGGTGGTTGAAATGTGGGGCGGCTCCTTTAGGGTTGAGTATGTTAAAAACTGGGTAGAAAAGATGAAACAGTGGCGCAAAAATGGCGGTGAAATTATTCATCTAACAATGTATGGTCTGCCATTAGATGAGGTTATAGATAGGATAAGAGAATCCAGGAGGGATAAGCTCGTAATCGTTGGCAGCGAGAAGGTTCCTAGGCTGGTTTATGAGATCGCAGATTGGAATGTTTCAGTGACATCTCAACCGCATTCAGAAGTAGGCGCTTTAAGCGTCTTCCTACATGAACTACATATGGGTAGGGAGCTAAAAAGAGAATTTGAGAACGCTAAAATCAAAGTTATCCCACAGGCTAAAGGTAAGAAGATAATGAGGTTACCTTAAAGCATGTTTATAGTGAATTAATTCCGATTAATTTAAGTTTCAAGAATACAATAATAATTTATTTGAGTGCGGTTGAGTATGCCCATAGTTACCCATGACGCGTTAACTAAGGTTGCTAAGATTGTTGGCGGCGAAGACGCCGTTAAAATAGTTGAGGTTCTCAGCCAAAATGATGAAATGACTGAGGAAGAAATTGTAGCGAAGACGGGGGTCAAGATTAATGAAGCCCGAAAAATTCTCTATAGGCTTTATGAGCACTCAATAGTTGGGCTGAGAAGAACCAGGGACAAGGACACAGGCTGGTTTATATTCCATTGGAGGGTTCAATTGGATCAAGTGGAGGGGTTTATAATAAGTCAGAAAAAACGTGTGCTTGAGAAGCTAGAGACTAGGCTCGAATACGAGAAAAACCATGACTTCTACTATTGCCATACGCCCGGATGCAGGCGCATAACGTTTGAAGAAGCTACTGAAAACCTATTTAGATGCCCAGTATGCCATAAACCGCTTGTCCATTACGATAATAATAAGATAATTGCCGCCCTCTCCAAGAAGATTGAACGCATTAAAAGTGAGCTGAAGAATGAGTGAAAAACTATTGTCACCGGAAGAGGCGCTTAGAATCCTTAGGGAAGCTGGATGCCCCATCGAAGTGATAAAGCACTGCGAAGCTGTCGCAAACATGGCCGTCGAAATCGCTGAGAGATGCGTGAAAAACGGCGTAACCGTCAACATCAACCTTGTACAAATTGGCGCGCTCCTGCATGACATAGGTAGATCGAGAACCCATAGCGTTCACCATGCTATAGTCGGCGCTGAAATAGCTAGGTCTCTAGGTCTCCCGGAGCAGATTATACGCATAATAGAGAGGCATGTAGGCGGAGGAATATCCGCTGAAGAAGCCCTAAAACTCGGCTGGCCGAACAAAAACTATGTGCCGGAGACGATTGAGGAAAAAATAGTTGCTTACGCTGACAAATTGATCGAGGGGTCAAGGATTATATCGATTGAGGAAACCATAGAACGGTTTAAAAGCGAGCTGGGGGAGAATCATCCAGCGATCGAGAGGATTATGCGCCTCCATAAGGAAATTTCAAGGATCTGTGGTTCATCATAGAGAGCAATAATATTGTTTGGTAAAGAATCAAAAACCTAAATAATGACTTCCTCCCCTCTTATTTTTAGAGAGGAAGGGGTCATGGCTGGCCTTGAGATCAGATCTAGAATGCTTGTTAAAGACGTTATGACGAGCCCGGTTATAACCGTTAGGGAGGATTCAAGGGCGGATGAGGCTGCTAGGTTAATGAGGGATAACAATATTGGATGCGTTATTGTGAGCACGGAAGATGGTAAGCCCATAGGTATAATAACTGAGAGGGATCTGGTTATAAGGGTTGTTGCGGAAGATATTCAGCCGAGCAAAGTTAGCGCGAGGGAGATCATGAGCACGCCGCTGATAACTATAGATGCGGATAGGACAATAAGTGAAGCTGCTAGAGAAATGAATCGCCATAATATTAGGAGGCTAGCCGTCATGTATAAGGGAAACCTCGTCGGAATAATTTCCAGTAAAGATATATTGTCGATAACGCCGGAACTAATCGAAATACTCCAGGAGAAGGCGAAGATAGCCGCCAGTGGGGAGGTCGAGGAAAGTTTACCCTTAGCCGGTTACTGCGATAACTGCGGTTCCTGGTCAGATAATCTCCGTGAGGTTGATGGAATATATCTTTGTGAAGACTGTTACTCGGAGAGAAGGCAATCAGAATATTAGTGTGAATGTGGTTGAGCGAAGAGATACCCCCCATATTCTCCACATTATTAAGGGCACATCACCTTCTCTGAACTCATCTTAAAGTTAATAAGTGAGCATGATTATTTTCATTAGTTAAATTATTATCTTAAGGTAAGTGGCCGCTTAGGAGATAAATGTTGACTGTTGATCTCGTGCTCAAAAACGCTAAGGTATGTTTGCCTGATAGAGTGGCGGAGGCTGGGATAGCGATAGATGATGGAAGGATAGTTAGGGTGGCTAAGGAGGCGAATCTTCCAAGCGCGTCGGAGAGAATGGATTTGGATGGAATGCTTATCCTGCCGGGAGCCATAGACGTTCACGTTCATTTAAGGGATCAAGAGCTCTCATACAAGGAGGATTTTTATTCCGGTACTTGTGCTGCGGCGCATGGTGGTGTAGCTCTAGTCATTGATATGCCGAATAATAAGCCTGTGACGGCGAGCTCTAAAGCATTGAGAGAGCGGATGAGTATAGCATCCGGAAAAATAGTCGTAAACACTTCCTTCTACTCGGCTTTCCCGGAAGATATAGATGAAATAAAGGAGATAGCGAGTGTAGGTGCAAGAGCATTCAAAATATTTTTGTCCCATAGGGTTGGCGGAATAAACCCTGATGAAGAGGAAAAGGTGATAGAGACGTTCAGAGAAGCCGCGTATAATGGTCTCCCAATCGCCGTGCATGCCGAGGACGGCGAGATTCTACGTGAAAGGGTTAAGAGATTAAGGTTAGATGGCAGAGACGATTTTGACGCCTTTCACGAAGCTCACTCTCCCGACGTTGAGATTAGAGGGATCAGAAGGGCTGTGAGACTGGCTAAAGAGTCAGGTGCGCATGTGCATGTATGCCATGTAAGCACGGCTGAGGGGTTGAGGATTATAGGTGAAGCCAAGAGCAGCGGGCTGTCAATCTCCTCTGAGGTCACACCGCACCATCTTCTGCTCTCAAAAAAATATATGGATAAATCTGGAGGCATAGCTTTAGCAAACCCGCCGCTTAGATCCCCGGAAGACGTCTCATATCTTCAATGGGCTCTTAGAAGAGGCTTAATTGACATGGTGGCGTCTGATCATGCGCCACATGCGCTGGAAGAGAAGGAGCGCGCATCTGTATGGGATATGCCCGCCGGGATCGCTGGACTTGAAACTATGCTCCCATTAATGTTAACGATGGTTAATAAGGGGCAGATTTCAATCCAAACGCTTATTAAAGTGCTAGCCGAGAACCCTTCCAGAATATTTAGGCTTAAGGGTAGGGGCATATTGAAGGAAGGGGCTTACGCAGACCTTACCGTGGTTGATATGAAGCGGGAGTCAATAATAGATTCATCGGAGTTTTATTCTAAGGCTAAATTTTCGCCGTTTGATGGATGGGCTGTGAAAGGTATGCCAGTAAAAACGTTCGTTAATGGAGTCCTAGTTATGGATGATGGTGAAATAATGGTGAAGCCCGGCCATGGAAAAATAATTGTAGATTAAAGATTACGGCGAGAGGTATCTAGATTGGAGATAGCGGTTGACGGCATGCTTGGTAAACTGGCCAGATGGTTAAGGATGTTGGGGTTTGACACAAAATACTTCAATAACGTGAGCGATGACGATATTCTAAGAATATCTTCTGAAGAGAATAGAATAATTTTGACGAGAGACTATCAGTTTTTTAAGAAGGCTAATGCCCGCGGGGTCAGGGCTATCTTCGTTGAGGGAAAAACGCACGTTGAGAGACTGGCAAATTTATCGAAGCATCTCGGCATTAAATTGGAGATAGATTTAGAAAGGTCGCGCTGCCCAAAATGTAACGCGAGAATAAAACCTGTCAGTAAAGAGGAAATTAAAGATAGGGTCCCAGCATCAACCTATAAAATTTACAATGAATTCTGGATCTGTAGCGGATGCGGGCAAGTTTACTGGAAGGGGAGCCATTGGAAGAAGATAAATAACACTTTGACTCAAGCCAGGCAGCTCGCATATGGGGGGAGCAGCTAAGTTATCTGCACTAGGTTTCCGTCAACGATCCTTATTTCTCCGAGCTTCCGGCTTCTTAGAGTCTCATTTAAAACGATTATCCTTTCAAATGGATTAGGCCGCGATAGGAAAGGGCATATAAGCACATCATCGCACTGCTTAACGTTAGAAATTACGTTTAATATAAGTGAGTAATGCACTTTCACCCCTAAACCATATTTAGATCTTATAGCCTCATAGGTTTCCTTCACATGGGGGCAATCCTCATAGAACCTCTTTGCCGGGCAAGTATAGTGCTTGAAGTCTTGGATTATTCGGCTTCCTCGAATTTTCCTCTTACATGTATCTATGGTCACAATTCTCCTCACTTCTTTCTCCTCAACCCTGTGCTCCGCGTAGCCGAAAAGGGCTCTGCTTATAGATGAGGCGCCCCCATCAAAGGTAATTTCCTCACGGATCACTTGATTGCTGTGCGGACCATATTCACCAACCCATAAACCATATTTTTCACCGCATGCTACAGGTCTAATCATAATACCCCAAGATCTTTGGGGGGTTCTTTCAAGAAGCCATTCTGCATCATCTGTTAGGCTTCCATACGCTCTAAGATCGCGGAAGAAGAATGTGCCATAATCCCTATCAAAAATGACGATCACGCTGCCAAGGCTTAGACTTTCCGATTTCTCCTCCAGCAACCTATTACACCCTACAAGTGAATGTGGGCATACAGTATTAAGCTTTATGATGCTTGTTGGTTATTTAATGGATGCTTTCAGTAAAATTTATATTTTAATTAATGTTTTTAGTGATGCATTAAAGTGTTGGAGGCTACTTATTGCTGTTTAAAGCATCTTTAGTGAATTTGCCGTTTAAACAGTCAGCATTATGTTCAGTCCTCTCACAATTCCTCAATATTTTAGGGGGGAGCTGTTTTGTCGCTAGTTACAGAAGAGTATAAAATGATAGCTTCGAGTGAAAAGAAAAGGATCATTATAGGTCCACCTCACCTCACGCGATTTGAGAAGGCGAGAATATGCGGTGCGCGGGCACTACAAATAGCTATGGGCGCCCCAATACTTATAGAGGTCACAAAGGATTTAAGGAGCCCAATAGATATAGCCCTCGAGGAATTAAGGCGCGGAGTCCTACCTATAACCATCCGAAGAACCCTTCCAGACGGAACTTATCAGGATATCCCCCTAAAATGGCTCCTATAACATGGCATCAAGAAGAATTTAGCGAATAATAGAAAGGTGGATTGCCAGCTTCCCCGGCTTCGCGCGGCCGAAGACCGCACTAAAACCGGGGACGGAGCGCGGTTTAACTTCCAAGTTCGGAATGGGTTTGGGTGGTTCCCGCGCCCTTTGGCCGGCAATCCAAAACAAACTTAACAACTCATACTTTTAACTTTTTCGCTCAAAAGGAGGCATAAGATATATAAGCCTGAAATTTTCCTAAAACTTTTTAGGTAGGGGCTGTGGTCTAGCAGCAGCCACACGTAATCGTGGGCTGCTAGAATGGTATGACGACTGCTCTAGGCGGCTCAACCGCCAGCCGTTAGGGGCTCCAGAACAAGTTCAACGGGTTTGCGGACCCCAGCGGGATGAAGAGGTTCTGGAGCTTGAAGAAACCCGTAGGTCGCCGGTTCAAATCCGGCCAGCCCCACCATATTTTTTCATATACCGAGTTCTAGCATAAGAAAGATAAAGGCTTTCTAAATTAATCTTGCAGACTAATCTTTCTCTACAAATAGCTGAATAAAAATTAAAGAGAACCGTGGAAGCAAATAATGGTTGAATTACGACCTCTAAAGCCTATAAGTCTCGTAGGAATGCTTAAATATTAATCTATTATGTATTTACTTGGTTACCTAATGGGTGTGGTGGGATGCCCGGCCAATTTCGCGTCCGCGTAAGACGAGCATAAAGAAGACGATAATATACCGCTTGGTCGTAGATCCGTTTGCTCTGCTAATAACATATGTTTTCACCGGTGAACTCTTCGGGTCTATTGCCGCCGTGCTTTTAATAGAGACCTTCTCAACAGCATTTTACTACCTACTTGATAGGTTTATGTAAGATAGAAACAGCCTCTAAATTAACGCACTTTTTTGAGTATGGGGTATGTTTATGTGGCATAAGTGGACTTTCATCCTGATTCATACATAAGTCTTTTATTTATCCGCTTTTTTCAGATATAAATGGTCGTTAAATATGTCTTTAAAGGCTGTCGCATACGTACGTGTTTCGACTAGAGAGCAGGATGAGTGGGTTCAGCGGCATGCGATAGAGAAGTTCTGCCATGAGAGGGGAATCGATATTCTTGAGTGGTATGTGGATAAAGGCGAAAGCGGGGCTAAACCGTTCGCCGAGAGACCCTCAGCCCAAAGATTACTCTCTGAGCTGAGCGCTACCAAACCAGACCTCATAGTTGCGTGGAGCCTAGATAGGCTTGGAAGGACAATGCTTGACACGATGAATATGGTCTTAGCGCTTGAAGAAAGCGGTTTCAGGGTGGTTACCGTTAGGGAGGAGTGGATGCAAGCGCTCGACGAAGGTGTTAGGAGACTCATCTTAAGCATATTGAGCTGGGTGGCTGAATTCGAGCGAAAGAGGATCAGGGAGCGGCAACTTGAGGCGTGGGAAGCTGGAAAGCAGAAGGGGAGACCAAAAAAGGTTCAAGACGAAGTAATACGCAAGTACATGAATAGGTATAGAGGGCTGAGCATAAGGGCCGTATGGAAGATAATGAGGGGCGACGGTCTCGATATAAGCTACGACCACCTGCGTCGCCGCCTAAAACAAATGGGTTTTAGAGTCCGGCTAACAGGAAGGTAGATGCTAGGGGGCTTTATGATTTAGCATGTGAGTTGTTTTTGAAAAGGTTGTGTAGAGGGCTTGAAAGACCAGGTCTGCAAACGATAATTCTTTTTTTATTTTTACTAGATCCATAGAGAAGGGAGAGTAGAACGATGTTCCTGATAAATTTTTCACTTGTAGTGCTACCCTTTTCCGCCCTCAAAAACTCAACCATAGCAGATGGCTTAAGCATGTTTCTTGAACCTATGTTTCTCAGCAATATTTCTTTGATGGCATTTCCTTGAAGGCATTTTAATTCAGCTCCCTAACCAGATCTTCTGAGACAAAGTTATGTGGAATGTTAGTATCACTGTTCTACCTTCAGAAACAACACCCTTAATCCTAGTTATGAATGATAAGAACTCGCCGTACTTATCTTTGGATGCTAGAATGCTGATATTATAACGAAGGCTATCGGGATTATGGCCGCCTCGATGCCAATTATGCCCTTTTTGCCCATCCTAAAGATTTTTCCCATTTTCACCTCATTTATTTCATTTACAATTTTGTAAATGAAGTATATAAATTTTTCGCTTTGAGAAAAGAAAAGTATAAATATCATTTCTAATATTTGCAAAAATTGCATTAGCTCTAGCAGCGGACAAGGGTTAGCGGGTTTGAGGAAGAAGAGGTTTGGGCGCACGCTCCTAACTGAAGAAGAGGTTAAAGTCCTAGACGCATTGCTCAGATATGGAAATGTTAGTGAGGCTGCTAAGGAGCTCGGCAAAGCCCAGCCCACTGTAAGTATCGTTAAAAGGAGGATTGAAGATAAGATAGACATGGCGATAGAAACACTGAAACTGGCGCTGAGCAAAGATTATGTGAGCGTCGATGAGCTGCTGAGGCTTATAGCTTCTACGGAGAAATACATGGAGATCATAAGGAGACTCTCTGAAGCCGCTGAGAAAAAGAGCCTCATCTAAAAATAAATCGCTCATCCTCACTTTTAAGGATAATGATGCAACGGCTAATTTAACCCTTAAAATATATATCTTTCCTCCCTAAAATCATCTCTTTACTAGAAGATCCGGTGATCGATTTGACCAGGATTAAGGTTGGCTTGATAGGAATTGGCAACTGCGCCTCAGCGCTTATTCAAGGAGTATATTACTGTAAGGGGAAAGGCGGCAGCGTTAAATTAAGGTATCCGGAAATAGGGGGACTCCGGCCAGAGGACATAGAGTTTGTCTGCGCCTTCGACATAGCTAAGGGTAAAGTTGGCAGAGATTTATCTGAAGCAATATTTACGCCACCGAACAACGCACCAAAGTTCGCCGAGGTTCCAAATCTAGGCATCGAGGTTCTGAAGGGGCCTGTTTTAGATGGACTTAACGAGTACACTAAAAAAGTGGTGGAGGTTGATCCGACGCCGGAGGTCAATGTAGCCGAGAAAATTAAGGAGAGCGGTGCGGAGATAATAGTCAATCTCCTACCTGGAGGAGCTCAAAACGCATCTACGTGGTATGCTAATGAGGTTTTAAGGGCTGGATGTGCATTCATTAATGCGACACCAACATTGATCGCCAGCGATCCCTCATGGGATGATCGCTTCCGTAAAGCTCGCCTACCGCTCATCGGAGACGACTTAATGGATCAGGTTGGCGCGACATTTATTCACAAAGCAATCCTCGAAGCCTTAAATAGTAGGGGCGTTCAAATCCTGGAGACTTACCAGCTGGATGTTGGTGGTGGAACCGAGTCCGCGGATATTGAGCGTGCTTGGGGGACTAAACGAGCAATTAAAACTAAGACTGTTGAAATGGTTTTACCCTATAAGGCATCTGTAGTTGCCGGGTCAACTGATTTTGTAGATTTTCTGGGAAATAGGCGGGACAGCTATATATGGATTTCTGGAGAATACTTCAGCGGTTCAAAGTTTGAGATCGAAGTTAGATTAAATACGCTTGATGCTCCAAACGCCGTATCAGTACTATTGGACGTCATACGGGGGGCTAAGCTGGCTCTATTGAGGGGTGAATCCGGGCACATACTTCCGATCTCAGCCTACGGATTCAAGCACCCTGCTAAAATCTTACCGCTTCATGAGGCGGAAAAGCTTTTTGAGGAATACGTCTTAAGTAGGACTTAGATGTTCCATTATGCGTGAGCATTCGTTAGATCGATTAATGCAACCTTTAAAGCGTCAACAGAAACTATATGTGGCAATACCCGCGTCAGTGGTTTCGGACGTCCCACATTTAAGAGAGAAGACGTTAAAAATTGGGTGGATAGGGCGAGCCTTAGCGATTTTCCGCGTAGATGAAGTCATAGTTTATCCAGATATTCCTGAAATTGATCAGAGCGGCGACATTAAATTTATCTCAACCATCCTATCTTACTTGGAGACCCCGCAATATATTAGGAAAAGGATCTTCAAAATAATGCCTGAGCTGCGCTACGCGGGTATATTACCCCCGCTGAGAACGCCCCATCACCCGACCAAAAGTAGAAAGAAGGATTTGGCTGTGAATGAATTTAGGGAGGGCGTGGTTGTCGCTGAAAAAAAGGGTCAGGTGCTAGTAGATATAGGTGTTGAGCAACCAATACCGGTCATAGGTGTACGTTTACCCGTAGGGACTCGTATAACGGTTAAAATCGTTGAGGGTGGTAAGAACCCCAAAGCGGCGCTGGCAAGCCGAGAGGAAATACCCATATATTGGGGGTACAAGGTTACTATTTCGAATACTCCCCTTGGACGGATGATGAAGAGCAGAGAATTCGACACGATTATTGCAACCTCAAGATATGGAAACCCAATCATGGATGTTAAGGACGCTATTCTAGATAAATGGCGGGCGTCGAGAAAAGTGCTTATTGCATTTGGAGCCCCAACTCAAGGGCTACATGAAATCGTTAGGCGAGAAGGATTTGAGTTGAGCAAGCTGGCAGACTTCATAGTTAACACTATCCCGAGGCAGGGTACTGAAACCGTGAGAACAGAAGAAGCTATTTACGCAACACTGGCTATACTTAATTTCCTAATTGAGTAATATACTCATCAAGTCCCAACAATTATACTCTCACTTATTTTTCTCAAAGTCGCTATAGCTGAGAGAGCCGCTATATAGCTCGTTTTAGGGTTCGTTGGGAAGGGCCTATTTTCAGTTCTCGTGTAAATTTCCCCAAACTCGCCTTTCACATGAATCTCATGGATAATGTTCCTTATGGTTGGGTCAACTATTATTCTAACTTTGGTTTTATCGGGCCCCACGCCGGCTAAACTTAATGTGGCTGCGACGTTAACGTTCTGGGGAAATAGTTTGACGGCTTCACGCGCTGTTCCCTCAAACAGGACGAGGGGAGATTTGATTGAAGACAGGTCGATTTTACTCTTCTCAATGTAGGGTGCGCCCTTAAAGCTTACTGGCGGCTTCCTCGTCGTAAGCGTGACCTCTTCAATCCGACCTACACTAGCCGACTTAACGTTGTCTAAGCCAACTATTGCACCAGAGGGCACATAAACCTTCCTCCCTTTCTCCTTAGCGGCCTTAATTATCCCCGAAAGCAGATAATTGTCTACTAAGGCGCCCGCGCTCATAATCATTAAATCTTTATTGCTGTTCAAAATTTTAACAGCATACTGCCTGACAGCTTCCTGTGAGGCAGCCTCAATCACCAAATGAACATCTTCCCTCTTTAAAACCTCATCGAAGCTTTCAGCTATAAGCGGTTTGCGGCTGAGCTTAGAAACCAGCAGCTCAGATCTTTCATGGATCAAATCATATACTATAACTAGGTTTATGTCTCCCGCCTTTCCGCTATCTATGGCTTCAGCTATAACCGTGCCTATTGCACCGCACCCAATTAATCCAGCGCCAATAGGCGTAAGCTTCAACCTCGTATATTCGCTTATGATTCGATTAGCAGGCTGAAATAGATAAGGCTTTTCCCTCCAAAAAGTAAGAAATATAAATACTGAGTATTTTTGTTATTAGAAATTTGTTGAAAAGTGATCGGAAATGATTTGGCTATATATGGCGTTTGGAGCAGGTTTAACCTCGGTTGGGCTAGCCGGCTACCTATATAAATATATTGTCGGCCAAGAAAGTGGTACTGAGAGAATGAAGGAAATAGCCAGCGCCATTAAAGATGGCGCTAAAGCATACCTCAGAAGACAGAATATAACTCTAATCGCCTTCGTTTTAATAATGGCTTTGATTCTTGGATTAGTTTACGCTATTGCGGAAAATAAAGGGATCCATTTTGGGGTGAGTATGGCGGTTGCATATATTCTTGGCTCATTATCCACCACCCTTGCAGCCTACATTGGAATGCTGGCGGCAGTTGAAGCAAACGTTAGGACGGCTAATGCCGCTAGACAAGGATTAAAGAAAGCTTTCCCAATAGCCTTCTATGGTGGGGCGGTGATGGGCTTATCCATAATAGGATTCTCCCTACTGGGCGTAAGCTTACTCTTCCATGTTTACAAGTTTATTCTAGGCTGGAGCTATGAAGACGCGGTGAACGTAGTTTTAGGCTTCAGTTTCGGCGCCAGCGCGCTAGCTCTATTTGCTAAGGCTGGGGGAGGCATCTATACAAAGACGGCGGATATAAGCGCTGACCTAGTCGGTAAAGTTGAGCTTGGGATACCTGAAGATGACCCGCGTAACCCAGCCGTAATCGCGGACAACGTTGGCGATAACGTTGGAGACGTCGCCGGCATGGGGGCAGATCTAACGGACTCTTATATTGCTAGCCTAGTGGCGGCAATGATTATTGGTGCAGAGCAAGGCGAGAGCGCCCTGGTAATGCTGCCTCTCTCAATAGCCGCTATGGGATTATTCGCCTCAATACTGGGCGCATTCATTGTTAAGGCGAGCATAAAGGGTAATCCGGGAGCCGCCCTCAATAGAGGATCATTTTCAACTTGGATTCTGTTTGTGATTCTTCTCCTTATAGCAACATTCTTCTCGGGTTTAGGTGAGGAGAGATGGCTTGGAGTATTCCTCCCTACGGCGGCAGGGCTAATAGCTGGAGTCGTGATCGGTTTAACCTCCGATTACTTCACATCAATAGATAGAGCGCCCGCGCAGAAGGTTGCTCGAGCATCAACAACCGGCGCAGCCATAAATATACTGACTGGCTTCTCCTACGGCATAATTAGCATAGTGCCGCCCATTATAGGGATCTGTATAGCTATGCTCGCCGCCTGGCATCTATCAGGGATGTTTAATATAAACCCATTTTACGGGATCGCGATATCAGCTGTTGGCATGCTGGCAACTGTGGGGATGACTATATCTGCCGACGCTTATGGGCCGATATCTGATAACGCGAAAGGCATAGCTGAACAGTCCGGTTTAGGTGAGGAAGTCATTGAGATAGCTGATAGGCTTGACGCCGCGGGCAATACAACGAAAGCTATTACAAAAGGATTCGCTATAGGAGCAGCCGCGCTGACAGTTCTAGCGCTTTTTGCAGCCTACGCACACCTAGTGGATATAAAGGAGCTTGATTTAATGGATCCGAGGGTTGTCACAGGGGTCTTCCTAGGGGGCATGATGCCGCCTCTGCTTTCAGCGCTACTGATATTAGCTGTTGGCAGAAACGCTGAAAGGATGATTGAGGAGATTAGACGGCAATTTAGAGAGATTCCGGGTTTAATTGAAGGGAGGTCTAAGCCAGATTATGCCAGATGTGTGGATATATCCACTAAGGGCGCCCTTGAAGAACTATTGCTGCCATGCATACTGGCGATAGTGGCCCCAGTTTTAACAATAGTTTTCTTAAGGAAAGAGGCGCTCGCGGGCTTCCTCGCCGGAAGCATAGTTACGGGAATAATCTTTGCCCTCCTTATGGCTAACGCTGGCGGCCTATGGGATAATGCCAAAAAGTATATTGAGGCTGGAGCCTATGGCGGTAAGGGATCAGAGGCGCATAAAGCTGCGGTTATAGGCGACACTGTTGGGGATCCATTTAAGGATACAGCTGGACCATCATTAAACACTATGATAACTGTTATGTCGCTAGTAGCCGAGGTTTTCGCACCAATACTTATTGGTTTTAGCCTATGAAATCTCCCCTATTTTCTTAACATCTTTCCGTAGAGATCACCAAAATGTTGCTCTATAATAACCCGAAGAACTTTTTACCAAGCTGAGAATTATATTATTCAGGTATGGTGATATAATAACTTTTAGGTTGGGGGAATATTTTTGAAGCCACCGTATTTGGATCCAAATCAGCCGATTGACAAAAGGGTTGAGGATCTTTTAAGCAGAATGACCCTTGAAGAGAAGATTGGGCAGATGTGTCAATACAGCGGTATAACGGAAAGAATTGAGCAAATGATTAGGGAGGGTAGGGTGGGAGCATTACTTAAAGTGCATGGCGCGAGGGAGGTAAATAGGATCCAGAGAATAGCTGTTGAAGAATCTAGGCTTGGCATACCACTAATATTTGGCTTGGACGTTTTACACGGATATAAAACTATATTTCCGATTCCTCTAGGGTTAGCGAGCACATGGGATCCTGAAACCGTTAAGAAGTCGGCTTCCATAGCCGCGGCTGAGGCGTACGCTGATGGCGTGCGCTGGACCTTCGCGCCCATGGTTGATATTGCACGTGATCCAAGATGGGGTAGAATAGCTGAGGGCGCTGGTGAAGACCCGTATTTAGGCTCAGTTATGGCTAGGGCTTTAGTAGAGGGCTTCCAAGGTTCTAATCTCTCTGATCAAAACGCTATAGTCGCATGCCCAAAGCATTACGTTGCGTATGGAGGGGCTGAGGGTGGAAGAGACTATAACACTGTTGACGTATCTGAGCGCACGTTAAGGGAGGTTTATTTGCCACCATTCCGGGCAGCTGTGAAAGCTGGTGCTGGAACGATAATGAGCGCCTTCAATGATTTGAACGGTATACCGGCTTCAGCAAACCCGTACACCCTTAAAACAATACTGCGTGAAGAGTGGGGATTTGATGGATTCGTCGTAAGCGATTGGAACGCTATAGGGGAATTAATAAACCATGGTGTTGCAAGCGACATATATGAGGCTGCTGAAAAAGCTCTTAAAGCCGGAGTGGACATGGATATGGAGGGCGACGTATATCAAAGGGCTTTACTTCACCTAGTTAGAGAAGGAAGGATCTCAGAAGATCATGTAAATGAATCTGTTAGACGAATACTTAAAATCAAGTTTAAGCTCGGTCTCTTCGAGAAACCATACGTTGACCCCGAGAGAGTAGACCGCATAATAAAATGCGAAGAGCATGTTAAGGCAGCCTTAGAAATTGCGAGAAAGAGTATAGTCCTCCTTAAAAATGAGGGTAACCTCCTACCATTGAGAAAAGACTTAGAATCTATCGCCGTTATCGGTCCCTTATCTGATGATAGGGAAGCCCCGCTTGGACCATGGTCTTGTTTAGGGGATCCAAGAGACGTTGTCACCGTTTTAGAGGGCATCAGAAGCAAGGTTTCATGCAAAACTAGGATCCTATATGCTAAGGGATGCGGTGTTGTAGATGAGTCAAAAGATGGTTTCGAAGAAGCCGTAAGGGCCGCAGAGGAAAGCGACGTAGCGATAGTGGTTGTTGGAGAGAGCAGAGACATGAGCGGTGAAGCAGCCTCTAGAGCCTATCTAAATTTGCCCGGTGTCCAGGAAGACCTTTTGAAGACGGTTTATGCTACCGGGACTACGATAATCATGGTTCTAATGAACGGTAGGCCTTTATCGATCTCATGGCCAGCCGAAAACATACCTTCAATAATAGAGGCGTGGTTTCCGGGGATTCAGGCCGGACATGCGATAGCGGACATTATATTTGGAGACTACAATCCGGGAGGAAAGCTACCTGTTTCTTTTCCACGAACCGTAGGCCAAGTGCCGATATACTACAATCATAAGAGCACTGGTAGGCCGCCGTCGCCCGAAAACAGGTGGACCTCAAAATATATAGATGCTCCATATACGCCGCTTTTCCCCTTTGGACACGGGTTAAGTTACACTAGGTTTGAGTATAGCTGCCTTAAAATAAAACCGTTTGAGGTTGAGAGAGATCAGGATGTGGAAATTAAGTTTAAGTTGAAGAACGTTGGTGATATGGAGGGCGACGAGGTTGTACAATTATATATAAGGGATGCTGTTGCAAGCGTAACTAGACCAGTAAAGGAGCTTAAAGGGTTCAGGCGAATAACTCTTAAGCCGGGTGAAGAAAAGCCTGTCGAGTTTAAATTGAAGCTTGAAGATTTATCATTCTTAAATCATGAGATGAAACGGGTTGTGGAGCCGGGTGAATTTAAAGTTATGGTCGGCTCATCTTCAGAGGACATACGTTTAACGGGAAGCTTCATAGTTAGAGAATACGTGGAGTTCGCATGGAAGTAATGAGTGGGACTGAAATGCTATGAAGGACAGAAACAATTAAGTAACTCTACTCACATATTTTTTGGCGTTCAATGTGACGGTTGAGGTGTAGCATATGGTGATTAAAGCCTATGTGCTCTTTAAAGTAAACTCTGGAACCGAAAAGGAGGTCTGCAAAAAAATAGCTGATCTCAATAATGTTTTAGACGCGAGTATAATCTACGGGGAATATGACATAATCGCAAGAGTTGTTGTGCCTGAGCTAACGCATCTAAACGAATTTCTAGATAAGGTGAGAAGTATACCAAGCGTTATTCTAACGTCAACCATGATTGTTGCTCAAGAGTATAAGGGGAAAGAGAGGCGCGAGTTAAATGTACAGGGTCAGAAGTAAAGGCGAAGACCGGAGGAAACAGTTAAACCTTTAATTTATTGCCGGTGGCAGGGGTATTGTGGAACATATCGAGAGGGAGATTTTACTTGCCGTACTTAAGGAAACTTCCAAGGCAAATTATGTAAGAATGGAAGATATTAGTAGGGAGGCGCGTGTTCCTCGCGGTTTAATAAAGGAGATCATAAGAGAGTTTTCTGAAAATGGACTTTTAAAGCTCGATAGCGAATCCATAGTTGTCGACTGCGGGCAGCGTTTAAAAATAGCACTTAGGGCTGTAGAGTTAGGTTCCGATATTGAAAGGGTTGCGAGGTTTTTGACATGGGCGGAATTTGAAGATTTTTCAAGAATATCCTTTGAAGAAAATGGATTTACTGTTAAAATGAATTTTCACTTCACATGGCTCAAGAAGAGATGGGAAATAGATATAGTTGGAATTAGAAAACCTCTGATAATTTCAGCTGACTGTAAGCATTGGCGACAAAAATGGAGCGGATCCGCGAGTTTAAAGGCGGCGGAAAAACAGATTGAGAGGACAAGGGCTCTGGCGGAGTCGTCAAAATACCTTATGAATAAAATCGGAATCAATGGATGGAAGTATGCCTACTTTGTGCCAGTTGTTTTATCGCTATTTCCATCTCAATATAAGTTTCATGAGAGAACCCCAATAGTTCCAATTCTATCGCTTAACGATTTTCTAAAAAATGTCATAGTTCACTTAAAAGACTTAAATAGCTTTTTCGTTTCATACGACACTTAAAAATTTTCTAACGACATAATAGTGCGCTTAATATGCAATAGAAAAATTTTTAAGATTTTTTGGGATACACTTTTAATCCAAAAGAGCGTTTAGAGATGTCCCAGTTAAATGAGGAATTAATTAGAATAGTGAATATATCGATGCCTTTTCCAGCTGAAGTTATAAGGGCGTATTCTCGTTTAGGTATGGTTTTCACTAGCGGCGACCTTGCGAAAGAGGCGGGTATACCAAGATCAACAGCTAAATTTTATGTGAGAAAAATGCTGGAGATGCACATGATCTCTAAGGTTCCATACAAGAAGAAGTATCAAAAGTATGCTAATGCTAGAAACTTTTCTGATTGGCTTATGGATCTGGTGAGACTAGCCATAAAGCCTCTTGAAGAGAAAAAGTAAAAGCGCTCCGAGCTGGGATTAGAGGCGGCTGCGTAAATTGTCGCTGAGGGATCTGGCTAAGGGCGAGCGAAAGAACCGAGGCAAGCGCGGTAGGATTTTAACTCTAAAGGAGATTAGGCGGATGAAGAAGCGCGGCTATCAGGCTGAGAGGGATTTAGTGAAGAGACTCCGTGAGTTAGGGTTCAAATCTGTTAGGATACCTGTATCGGCGCCCAGTAATGAGCCCCTACCGGATGTTTTTGCCGTCAAGGGGAACTGCGTAATAGCTTTTGAGGTTAAAGCGCCTAACGGTGATAGGGCATACTTCCCGAAAGAACAAGTTGGAAAACTGTTCAGCTTTTTGGAAATGTTTGAGGCCTACCCAGTTAAATTGGCAATTCTAGCGGCAAAATTCCCATATAAATGGGTTTTTAAGAAGATAAGCTCTGTTGGCGATTACTCCATTCATAAAGATGAAGAAAGCGACATAATACTTGAAACTATGAGTTAATCCATACTGTTCTTAACTTTTTCTTTGTGAGGATCCAATAAATGAGCGTTAATCTTATGTACTCTTACATCATAAAGGCACATCATCATTAATTACTTCTTCTTAATGTATCTGCCACGCACATTTATAATGGTGTGACACTTCGGGCACTTATTTTCCTCCATCATATTGTAGCGTATGACGCTAAAACCATATCTTTTTATGAGCGGCTCGCGGCAATTTGGACAATACGTGTGCTCATATCTGTGCCCTGGAACATTGCCCACATACGGGTATAGCATACCCATGTCCCTAGCCATTTCATAAGCCTTTTCAAGAGTCCTTATGTTTGTTGCAGGCTTATCAAACTTATATGCTGGATAATATCTCGTGAAATGGATGGGTGTTTCTGGACCAGCCTCCTTAAGCGCCCTTTCAATAACGCTCCTTAAACATTCTTCATCGTCACTAACGTCTGTAATCACAAGGTTCACCAATTCGACATGGAAACCAATCTTTTTTGCCTCCCTAACATTCCTCCAAACCTTCTCGACATCGATCCCACCGCAAAACTTCTCATAAACCTCAGAGTCGCCCTTAACGTCAATCTTTAACCCGTCCATTCCGGCTTCCCAAAGGGCTTTTAAGGCTTCAAGCGTCATATAACCATTCGAAACATAGCATGCGTACAACCCTAACTTTCGCCCAATCTTAAACGCATCAATATTCCAGTCTGTCAGAAGGGTAGGCTCCTGGAAGCTGGCGCATAATCCCTCATCGCCGCTTTGAATGGCTAAACCAACTATGTCTTCAGGCGAATAATAGTTGACATTGTGTGGATCTGGAGAAAATTTCGATAAAGTCCAATTCTGACACCATGGACAGGTAAAGTTACATGACCATGTCGAAAATGTAAGAGCCGTTGAGCCGGGCCAATAATGGAAGAAGGGCTTAATCTCTATAGGTCTACTTTCTATAGCGCTTAAGGCACCGTACATTGTCGTATAGAGCTCTCCATCAATATTTAGCCGAGTCTTACAGAAACCGTATTCTCCAGGAGAGATAACGCATCTACGCTCACATAAAATACATTCAACTTTATTGTCAGAAGCCTCATTATAAAACAGGGATTTGCGGACATTAGGCAAATTAAACAGGTCTCCCAAAAATGTCCTCCCCAAAAATAAGAATTGAAAAGAAAGAAAAAATAGTTTTCTGAGAATAGGGCGGAAAATAATGCATACCGCCATATTTAGCTGCTGTCTTAAACATAGTTACTGCATTGTATCTGATTAGATGGAACACGTGACGGATATCCTTTAAAGTGAGTTGGAAACCACTAAGCCTAGATTAAAACTTTCTTTAACTAATTGATAATATTGACGTCAAATTTAGAGAACTATCTTCACAGTGACAGGTCCCCCATACAATCTTCTATTGAGCCCAATTTTAGTAAGACTAATAGATCGCCGCCGATCACGTTAACCTTTAGAATGAGCTTTCCTCAGAATATGGGTGAGTGGGTGAGCTGATCATTAGGCAGGTCATAACCTCTCGATACCTTCCGCTTTAAACCACATTATAGGCAAGTAAATCCATATTAATTGCTAGGATGTATGAGAGATATGGCGGGTTAAGGGTGGTTTAAAGGCGTGATTGTGAGAGTTAAGAATAGAGAGGAGATTCTTAACAATGCCTTATCTGATGTAGATCGGAAAGCCAGAGAGATCGCGTTAAACACCATCGAAGTGGCTATAGAATCCGTTAACCCAAAGACCCTTATTCATTTGAGGGTTAAGGTTCATGGCGAAAAGCTCGTTATCAACGATAAAATCTTTGATCTCAAATCTTTCAAGAGAATTTTTGTTATCGGTGCGGGTAAAGCAAGCGGCTATATGGCTAAAGCGATAGAGGATATTTTTGGAGAAAGAATAGAGGATGGCTTAGTAGTGGTTCCACGGGGGACTTCGGGAAGATTTAAAACTAGGGTTATAAGGCTCCACGAAGCAAGCCATCCAATTCCGGATGAAAGCAGCGTTGAGGGAGCAAGAAGAATTATGGAAATTGCTGAAAAAGCTGGTGAAGAGGATCTAATAATATGTTTGATATCTGGGGGTGGATCAAGTCTCATGGCTTATCCGCGCGATGAGATATCGCTTGAAGACAAGAGGAAAGTTACCGAAATCCTTTTGAGATGTGGGGCTACAATCAACGAAATAAACACGGTTAGAAAACATTTATCGAAAATCAAGGGGGGTCAGCTGGCAAAGAGAGCCTATCCCGCAACGCTGATCAGCTTGCTGCTATCAGATGTTGTGGGAAATCAGTTGGACGTTATAGCTTCCGGACCGACAGCTCCAGATTTATCAACATTTACTGATGCTATTAATGTTTTAAGGAAGTATGGTGTTTGGAATGATGTTCCAGACCCTGTTAAGAGACTCCTTCTAGATGGGGAGAAAGGGTTAGTGGAAGAGACTCCTAAGAGCGGTGACGCATGTTTCAAAAAAACCTACAATTTTATGGTGGGAAGCAACAGAGACGCATGTTTCTCAGCGATAAATGAAATGAGGAGAGCGGGATTAAACACTCTTCTTTTAACTTCCTATGCTGAAGGTGAGGCAAGAAATATAGGTTTAATGGTTGGCGCGGTAGCTAAGGAAATATTTTCTTCTGGGAATCCGGTGAAGCGTCCAGCTGGCATAATTATAGGGGGTGAAACTACGGTGACCGTGGTTGGAAAGGGGATTGGAGGTAGGAATCAGGAGATAGCGTTATCTTCAGCATTAAGTATATCTGGTTTGAGGGGAGTAGTTGTTGCTTCGGCAAGCACGGACGGCATTGATGGACCGACAGACGCTGCCGGAGCTATTGTAGATGGCGGCACGATAGCCCGCTCTAAAAAGATGGGGCTTGATGCTGAAAAGTATTTGCGTAATAATGACTCTTACTCGTTCTTTAAAGCTCTAGGGGACTTAATTTACACTGGACCGACGGGGACAAACGTTAATGACTTAACAATAATAGTCGTGCTATAATTCTAAATGTTAAGGAGTAAATTCTAGAAAGCTTATCTTCTCTTCTTTAGGCTTCTCCTCCATCTGCCAGTTAAGTGTATACCCCCCCAAGTACGAGCCTAAAAGCAACATCAGTAGGGGGGCGATTATAACTCTAACTAGTCCGAAAAGCTGTGAAAACTGCTGCAATATTAAAGCTCTATTTCCCGCAAAAAATTGTAGTGTGAACATAAAAGATAGTCCGATGAAGCTTGGAAAGCTCATGATCACCCTTAAATTTTCTTTTATTTTGTGCCCGACGTATAATCCGCCTATAAATCCACTAGATAGGAAAACGGTTCCAAGTCTAATTAGGTAGTATGCGTTTAACGCTTCTTCATACACCAGTATCCCATAGATTCCAAGAGATCTAAATATCCAGTTCGCCGTTGAATTCAGAATTATATCGAGAAAAATCATTGCTCCAAAGCTAATCACGCCGCCAATTAATAAGTTTATGGTTATACTCCGATAATTTGGCTTCTCCATGCTCATACATACCACTTATCCATAAAAATTTCTGTTGAATTTAATATCTTCCTGAATTTCTCTTGATTTTCGCTCCACGAAGATTCTTCACCGTAAAAGATAACTTTAATAAGCTTCTGATCAATCATTGATGAGAGAAATAATCCTGTTGCGTTATGCGATACATTATTTATGGTGTAAGCGTTTCTTATCCTTATGAAAAAACAATATACTTTATATCCGCGAACGCTAGCCCAATTTTCGATAAAATTAGAGAGATCGGGGTCTACGCTAATGACATCATATGTGGCATTACTATTTTGCCGCGATACCCAACTATATACTTCTCTTGCGTCAAATTCGGGCACTGAAGAGACTTGAGTTAGGTTATTGTTCTCCATAAAACTCCTAGTCGCTTCTTCACTATAAAACTCAAAGTGTAGTATTGTTTTATAATCGTCGCTGAATAAATTAACTATATAAACTGTTCCGTTCCTATCTATGCTTCCCTTTTCCGCATGCCATGACTTCGGAAAATTCAGCTTGAGAAATTTTTCCCTTAAACATAGCCAGTTTGCATCCACTAGATTACTCATTAAGGTGAGTTGCATAATTATGGAGCCAACCATTACAAATGCTAAAACCGTGAGAACGAATATTGCTAAGGGGAGACGCATCCCAAACAGTCTACTTCTCATCCAGTTAGCGCTCCAATCTAACCGATATTTCTACTTCTACACTTAGTCTAAAAAAGGTATTAAAGTCTTGCTGCCGTTAAACTCGAATCCAACTTTTCGGTAAATTTAAACGAGAGCTTAACGATTTTCTCAGCTAACGCCGCAGCATCTTCTCCGAAAATAACAATCATTGGTTCTTTGCCTAGATCACCTCTGTGATATATTACGTCTGGAATCCCGTTAATCCTCATGATCGCTTGCTTAACGCCCCAAGGTATGGTCATACCATTAATCCTTTTAATCTCTTCAGGCTCCTCTTCTCTATTGTAGTATGATATTCGAAAGTTCTCTTCTTTAAGTAGGGCTAGAAGGTCTTCTGAAAAGCGTATATTTATTGCAGCTCTTTTGCTCGGATCATATTTCATTATTTCAAGAAGATATCGAGCTAGGTGGCTTGAAGCGCCGAACTCTGGACATGATGAAGCCCTGACATTATCAAAGACTCTCATTAATCTTCCGGGAATAGCTGCTATATCCTTGATGCTCTCGGCATAAGGCAACGCCATTGCGACATTTATTCCAACCTCTGGCACTAAACTAGCGACATGGGGTGAAGATTCAAGAATTCTTTTGGCTTCACTCACGCTTTTTAGGACGCTGTATCTGGCAGCTTCACGGTAAAGAACTGCTAGTGGATTGACGGGTCCAGCACCCTTGCCAACTTCCAGACCGAATTTTATCGCGTAAGTAATGAAGTCTTTTGCATGTTTAACCGCAGAGGGTATATCTTCCCCTTTGGCAATGAAAGCTGTTATAGCGGCTGAGAAGCTGCAGCCGGTTCCATGTGTTGTCTTCGCATATGCTCTTGGCACCCTAAAAATCATGCTCTCACCTTTATAGTAAAGTACATCGATCGCTTCTTCAGGCGTATTTAAGTGCCCACCCTTAACAATGACAGCCCTCGGCCCCATAGAGCATATTTCCTCAGCCGCTTTTTTAGCATCCTCAACATCCCTAATCTCCCTGCCTATAAGCTTTTCAGCTTCAAATTTATTGGGCGTTACAACCGTTGCTAATGGTAGAAGAAGCCTTTTTAGGGCGTTCTCAGCTTCCGGCTTTAATAATGGAGCCCCGTATTTAGCGACCATGACTGGGTCAACAACCAGTGGAAAACCATGCCTTGACACTTCCTCGGAGACAGCTCTGATAATTTCCTCTGTATATAGCATGCCTGTTTTTCCGGCATCTATTCCCATGTCTTCAGCTACTTGCCTAATTTGCTCCTTAACAATCTCTGGCTTAACACATTCTATCGCTGTCACAGAATAGGTGTTTTGGGCTGTTATACATGTTATCGCTGTTGTACCATGAACCCCTAGGGCTGCAAAGGTTTTAAGATCCGCTTGTATTCCAGCGCCACCACCTGAGTCGCTGCCGGCAATAGTCATCGCGACGGGAATTTTCTTAGAGCCTTTAACCATAATGTTCAAGCCTCACCTTGCTTAAAATACCAAAATCTCCACAACTAAGTGTTATTAGCTTACAAGCATTGGGACTTCAATGCTTCCTTCATCACTTTTATCGCGCAGAATTCGGAGCACATTGAGCAAGTCTCAGGCCTCTTAAGCCTAGCTCTCCCACGAATCTTTATCGCCTTCTCCGGGTCTATAGCGTTCTCTATTTGACGCTTCCAATCCAAGTTCGCCCTAGCCTTAGCCATCTCCAGATCTTTTAATGCAGCCTTCTCCCCAAGCCTAACGATATCTGCAGCGTGAGCTGCTATCCTGGCAGCTATAACCCCTTCCTTAACATCTTCTAGCGAGGGCAGGCCAAGATGCTCGGCTGGAGTAACATAGCATAGGAAGTCCGCACCAGCAAGTCCAGCTAACGCTCCTCCTATAGCGCTCACAATATGATCGTATCCTGGAGCGATCTCCGTTACAACCGGACCGAGAACATAGAACGGTGCTTCCCCACAGATGGATTTTGCAAGCTTAACATTTGCCTCAATATGGTTCAATGGTAGGTGACCTGGACCTTCAACCATCGCTTGGACGTTGGCTTCCCTAGCTCTCTTAACCAGTTCGCCTATTGTCAGCAGTTCTTGGATCTGATAGTAGTCTGTGGAGTCAAATATGCATCCAGGTCTAAGTCCATCTCCCAGACTTAATGTGAAATCATATTTTGCGGCGATTTCAAGTAGGTAATCGTAACCTTTATAGAGCGGGTTTTCCTCATCGTTATGAAGCATCCAGGCTGCTAGAAATGTTCCGCCTCTACTCACAATGCCCATTAGGCGTGGATGTTTTGCGATCTTTTTAACAGTCTCCCTTGTCACTCCGCAGTGAACCGTCATGAAGTCTACTCCGTCCTTGGCGTGCTTCTCTATCGTGTTAAATATGTCATCTTCAGTCATATGCGCTATTGACCCCTTCTTTTTGGCGGCTTCTATAGCGGCTTGATAGATCGGTACTGTTCCAACTGGAACATTGACGGCTTTAATTATTGCTCTTCGAGTCTCATCTAGGTCTCCTCCGGTGCTTAGATCCATTATTGTGTCAGCGCCGTACTTTATGGCGATCTTAGCTTTCTCTATCTCTAAGCTCAGGTCGCATATATCGGGGCTAGTTCCAATATTAGCATTAACTTTAATTCTAAGCCCTTTCCCTATACCCAATGGGCGGAGATTCTCACGTTGAATATTGCGGGCTATTATAACCGTTCCCTCAGCGACTCTCCTACGTATTTTCTCCGGAGGTTCTCCTTCATCTGCCGCTACTATACGCATTTCCTCCGTTTCTCGCCCCTCTTTTGCAGCCCTCATTTGACCGGACATAGAATATCTCCTTAAAGAATTATAGGGGACCCATCTAAAATATTTTGTGTCACAAGCCAAAGGCTATCTTTAGCATAAAGTTCTTATTTATGGTCAACCTATAATTGTAAAACTACGGGTTGAAGGGGCTTGCACGTAAAAATAGTTAAGAGTGAGGATAGGAGTTCCCTTACGCTGGAGAGAATCCTATATACTAAACGTTATTCATTAGTTCTTGACAGGAGCAGGTGCGTTGGCTGTGAGCTCTGCGAATCCGCCTGCCCTAAAGAGGCAATAAAAATTGTTAAACCATCGGATTTTAAGGAAGACGAGGAGGCGCCGGAAAGAATAACTGTAACTGTTCTCGAAGAAAAATGTAATTTCTGTGGCGTATGTAGTGAGATATGCATATTTGGAGCGTTTAAACAGAGCGTTAACGATGAGGAATGGATTCCCGTTTTAAGGAGTGAGAGCTTTCCAAAAATATTGCATGAGGTTAAAGTTGATAGGGAGAAATGTCCGCCGGGATGCCGCATATGTGAAGAAGAATGCCCACTACATTTAATCAATGTTAAATTTAGCAGCGACGGTAAGGTTTCTGAAGTTAATGTTGACGTTGAACACTGTCCAGGATGCAGGATATGTGAAGTAAAATGCCCTTACAACGCAATATACGCAAGGAAGATTCTCACAGGCTTCATAAAGATTAATGATGAATTATGTCCAGAGGGGTGCCGTGAGTGTATTAACGCTTGCCCAATACCATCTGTTCTTTCACTTACCGATAGTGGAAAAGTTGCCGTCAACGATCTATTTTGCGTTTATTGTGGTGCATGTAGAAACGCTTGCCCTGTTGAGGGCGCCATAGAGGTTAGGAGAATATCTATTCACCATGCGCCGGTTAAATCCGGTGCATGGAATAAAGCCTTAGAAAGGTTAACCTCGACTGAAGACATGGTTAAAGAGTTACGCAGTAAATCAGTATCTAGAACTTATGACTCTGTTAGGAGACTAAAAGTGGGGGGACGTGCTAAAAGATGAGTGCTGAACAATCTAAACCCGGAGATGTAAGGATAGGAGTTTTTGTCTGCCACTGTGGATTAAACATAGCTGGCGTAGTCGATGTTAAAGATGTTGTTGAATACGCGCGCACGCTACCAAATGTTGTCTTCGCCGTAGATAACAGATATACGTGTTCAGATCCGGGTCAAGAGGAGATTAGGAAGGCGATAAAGGAGCACAACCTTAATCGTGTCGTCGTTGCAGCATGCTCGCCAAGAATGCATGAGTTCACATTCCGCAGATGCGTTGCTGAGGCTGGCTTAAACTCCTACCTCTTAGAGATGGCGAATATTAGGGAGCATTGCTCATGGGCTCATCCGAGCCATCCTAAGGAGGCTACTGAGAAAGCTAAGGAATTAATTAAGATGGCTGTTGCAAAAGCAAGGCTCCTACAACCCTTAGAACCTATAAAAGTTCCTGTGACACCAACAGCCCTAGTGATAGGCGGAGGAATAGCTGGCATAAATGCAGCCCTAGACTTAGCTGAGATGGGCTTCAAAGTCTACTTACTTGAGAAGAAAGAGAGTATAGGCGGACATATGGCTCAACTAGACAAGACTTTTCCAACGCTAGACTGCTCCATCTGTATTGAGGGGCCAAAGATGGTTGATGTTGCCCGCCACCCGAATATTGAAATAATTTCTTTCGCTGATCTGGTGAAAGTTGAGGGCTACATAGGCAATTTCAGGGTCGTTATTAGAAAGAACCCGCGATACGTTTTAGAGGACAAATGTACTGGCTGCGGTGAATGTTCAGCGGTATGCCCAATAGAGTATCCGAATGATTGGGACATGAACTTGGGCGTTAGGAAGGCCATATCTGTCCCATTTCCGCAAGCTGTTCCGCTTGTTTACAGGATAAACAGGGACTATTGTATCGAATGCTACAAATGTGTTGATGCTTGTGGCCCACGCCAAGCGATAAATTTTGATCAGAAGCCTGAGGAGATTGAGCTTAAAGTTGGCGCCATAATTGTTGCAACTGGATATGATATTTATCTGCCGGAAGAGGGCAATCTATATGGTTACGGCAAGTACGCTAACGTCATAACTAGCTTAGAATTTGAAAGATTAATATTGGCAGCTGGGCCGACGGGCGGGCATGTCATTAGAACATCTGACGGTAAGAGACCAAAGGTTGTCGCATTTATACAATGCGTTGGCTCAAGGGATGTTAATAAATATCCATACTGCTCAAACTTCTGCTGCATGTATACGCTTAAACATACTATTCAACTTAAGGAGCATTACGGGGACGATGTGGAAGTATACGTGTTCTATATGGATATGCGCAGCCACTTTAAAGGATACGAGGAGTTCTATCAAAGGGCTAGGGAGATGGGTGTAAACTTCATTAGGGGAAGAGTTTCGAGAATAGTGGAGGACCCGAAAACAAAGAACCTTATAATATACGCTGAAGACACATTGCTCGGAGAACCAATAGAGCTAGAGGCGGAGATGGTCGTTCTCGCAACAGCAGCAATACCAAGCAAAGGTTCAGATGAGATCGCACGCCTCTTAAACATATCAAGGGGGGCAGACGGATTCTTCTTAGAAAGCCATCCAAAGCTTAAACCCCTAGACACGCCTGTTGACGGAATATTCTTAGCTGGCGCATGTCAAGGGCCGAAAGATATCCCATATAGTGTTGCTCAGGGATGCGGGGCTGCTGCTAGGGCTGCGACAATATTATCTAAGCCATCGGTCACAATCGATCCAATAGTATCGGTTATTGATCCGGAGAAATGCAGGAATACTAAGGTTAAGTGCGGTATATGCGCGATGAAGTGCCCCTACGGCGCTATAAAAGCTGAGCCGGGGAAGCCGGCCGAGGTTACGCCGGCCATGTGCCATGGGTGCGGGACATGCGTCGCTGAATGCCCGGCGGACGCAATAACGCAGATGCACTTCACAGACGCGCAAATATATGCGCAGATAGACGCTGCCCTAGAGGTCAATCCTGAAGACAAGATCCTTGGAATTTGCTGTAACTGGTGCGCTTACGCTGGCGCGGATCTCGCTGGAACAAGCCGCTTCGAATATCCTCCAAACATTAGGATTGTTAGGGTTATGTGCTCTGGACGCGTTGACAGAGACTTCGTACTCCACGCCTTTAGGAAAGGCGCTGGGATGGTTCTCATAGGCGCTTGCCACCCATACGACTGTCACTATATCGACGGAAACTTAAAGATGAAGGTTAGAATGGATGCTTTAGCCAAAGCCCTAGAAAAACTAGGACTAACGCCTGACAGGTTCAGGGTTGAATACGTGTCTGCGGCTGAGGGAGTAAAGTTTGCTCAAATAATACGGGAGATGGCGGCTAAATTAAAAGAGATTGGCCGCGAGAGGATACTTCAGGAAAATGAGAGGCTACGTCCACACCTTGAGCGTATGCTAAGCAAGAGGAGATAAATATGTAGATGCTTTTGTATCCATTTATCATCACGATCTCTATTATCCACACCTAACGAACCATCATTTATATAACAGGAGAAGGGGTCTTTAACTCTCCATATGCCGCCCATAAGTCTACTTTAACCTCAGTGTTTGATGATGCTTTCCGTTAGCCATCCTTTAACGGATAAAGTTGCGTCTATGTTCTTGAAGGGATCTAAATGGGCTTGGAAGTAGAATTCCGGTGCCGGGTCGCTCACGCCACGCTTATATTTGGCTTCAGAACTTAAACCTTTCAATCCGCATAATTAGGCTGGGGGAAAGGCATCTTTTTCATCCATTAGAATGTAAGGGCTTTTGGCGAAGCAATTTTCGCCAAAAGCTTGGATACTCTTTCCATCCAAAACTGTGGACTTATGGGCTCTTCAGCGGATAACGCCAACTAGAAAGTGAGGTGTCTTCCTAAAAGGTTGGCTTTTCGGAGCTATGGCTCTGTTTCATAGCCAAGTATAGATTCAGTCTTATAAAAGATAAAAAATTAGATTGTTAAGCCTTAGCGAGGTTATAGATTTTTTGGGGACGCGTTTCAGGGCCATCTTCTGTCAAAATATATGTTCTTACCCCTAGACGATAACGGTATTCCTAGAATTATCGTTGCTTCCGGCATTAGATTCATCCTCATGGCAGCCGCGCCCACATGATACATTATCCTGTTATCAACGTTAAGGAGACTGGCGATTTTGACAGCTGAGCCGAGGGCTATGCCTAAGTCTAACGCCTTAAATATGCATGTTGGGCCTAAAAAGACACGACCCATTCTCTTCTCTTTCTCCTCGAACTCCTTGCAGTCTCTGCTGCCGCATGCGCCGCAATTTAAGCCAATAGCATTATTCCCTCTGACGCCTATGAGGAGGACTGCTTCAGAGTTCTCTACACATATGGAATCGCGCTCAAATAGGCTTATACCCATCTCACTCGCCATCTCCCTCATCTTCTCCGCTATCGCATTCTTCTCAGAACCATAAACTATCAACGTTAAAATGTCATCGACCCCCTTGGTCTTTGGAGCGGTTCTAGCGGCAACCTGCATGAGCCTCGCAGCCTCTATGAGCGCCTCCCTCTCTCCTTCTTCGCTCTTAATTATCGGGCTCATTTCCAACAACCACGGAAATCTAATTTTGGAGATCTAGAAATAAACCTTTATCCCAGTTAGAATAAACATTTACTGGCTGAGCGCTAAATCAATCTCCCTCAGCACAGACGCTAAATCTTTAGCATCCAGGTTTCTTGGGTAATTATATATCGGTCCCCTAGGGTCCTCATTGTAATAGGGCCTATTGCAGCCTGGGCATCCGCTGGTTTTAAAAGGCTCACCAGTTAAAATTATCTCCCTCAAATCTTCGTTGGGCAAACCGAAGCTGACAAGTTTCCCGTCCGCGAAACTCATGTCTTCGTAGCGTCTTATACCGCGTGTTATTAAGTAATGTGCTATCTGAAGTTTGCGATAATATGTTATTGGAGGTCTTGGATGATTAGCCATCCTCGTGCCCTGTATAGGTGTGAATGCGAAGAGGGCTGGGAAAATCCCCTCATCAACGCACCTCTGCATCATAGAAATAAATTCCTCTTCACTTTCACCTAAGCCAGCTATTAGGTGTGTCGTAACCCTGCCCCTTCCAAAAACCCTGACGGCATCCTTAAGAGCATTAAGATGAGTTTTCCAGCCGTATGGGCCGCCAGCTATCTCCCCCTTAATCCTGGAGAAGATCTCTTCTGTGACGGCATCTAGCGATATGCTTATTCTCTCAACGCCAGCGTCAAGTAGCATAATCATGTCTTCTAAGGTGAGCGGCTGGCATGAGATAGATATTGGAACCTTGCAGGCGGACCTTATCCTGGAGACCAACTTTTTTAGGTCGCTTTGAACGCCAGCGTAATTGAGTGCTTGAATACAGACCCGCTTTATCTTACCATTTTCCACAGCTCTTCTAATGCCATCCACAACATCGTTAACCCTGAAATCCGGCCATATGACCCTCGACAGCATATCTGCTCTTGATGTGCTATCCCTAGCCTGCGGGCAGAAGGCGCAGTTGGCTGAGCATCGCCCCTCCCTATATGTGAGTAGGTACGCTGTTGTGGGTTCGGCGCTAACAACACCCTTAGCTAAACCTAAAATTATCGCTGACCCTATTGAAACCCTAACTCTCTCCATATCTCTTGACACATTCATAATTTCGCCATCAAATTTTACGTTTATGCGATATATTCTTTACCGTTGTCGGATAGTTAACTTTTTATAACTATCCGTTCCACCTCTTTAAATTCATCGGTGGCTTTCGGGGGCAACGGTAAAGCACCCCACATTGGATGTTTCATGGCTATGTTCCATGCAGCGATAAAGTGTCTATCTGCTTGGAAGCCGCACTTTCTACATTTGAAGATATGCCCATTCGGCTTATTCAGCTCGCCACATATCGGGCATGCCCTGGAGGTGTTTTCCGCTTTAACGGTTTCCGGCTTAAAGCCCAGCTCCATCGACTTATAGGAGGTGTAAAACTGAATTTTTCTGAATGGTATGCTGTGGAGCCTTCTATTCATTTTCCTAC
>Ga0209394_1000250_pt1 | contig 49102 bp, 53 predicted proteins | sample JNZ201metaG_FD_184122 | JGI IMG/M metagenome (GOLD analysis project Ga0209394, IMG submission 184122) | Hot spring microbial communities from Jinze hot spring, China to study Microbial Dark Matter (Phase II) - JNZ 20120812A (SPAdes) (version 3) ...
GTGGGTAACATCATATCTAAAACGCAACACAAGTACTTAACTTCAGGGCGCATGGTAACCCATTGCCTAACCCAACCAATGGATGTCTCACCAGCAGATGTAAAACATATAACCATATAAAAGTCTCTTATGTTGTTTATATTTGCAGCCATTGGAATTTGAGATAATGGTGTACCTTTATAATCAGATGGAACAGCAGCTTTAAAATCATCAGCTAAAGCTTTCATAGCAGTTTCACCACCAGCAATATACCCTATATGGAAGTAATCAACACCATACGTCTTACCGTAAATTTTAGGATCAACTTTAGACATAAGCATATCATAAACTATAAGTCCAGTAGCATCAATGGAGAAGAATACTAATTTAACTGGCTTACTAAACAGATGATGTAAAGTGGCTACTTGCATAGATTCAAAAGCTGGAAATGAACCAAGACTACAATGTGAAACTAGGATATAACTACCTGGAGGTATTGCTTCAATAGCCTTATACCACTCCATAACTGGAGCTGAAACTGGTACTGGTAAACCCAATGGACGTAATAATGGAATAATCATAGCTATTAAGACAATAGTATATAAAACTTCTCTAGGAACTTCTTCAAGAATATCTATAAAAGATTTACCAGCCATATTTAATCCCTCCTACCCATATATCCAGTTTCAGTACCAATCAAAGTTCTTATACCAAGAAGAATAGCTCCTAATGCAGCACTCATTTGAATAGCTCTATAAGCACCTATACTTGGATAGTTTGCAAACCATGAAATGAAATCACGAGACCATGGAGCATAAACTTGAAATATTGGTGCAGCAGCCATCAATGATAGGAAGCCTACAATCAACAATAGGGTTGTCTCAAGGTTTCTAGCTCTAAAAACTCTATAGCATCCAGATGCCATATAGAATATTAATGATGCATACATGGTTGCATCCAATGGATTTAAAACATATAATGTAAGCCACTCCCAATTTTTCGCTAAGGGAGTATACCATAAACCTGAGTGGCCAAAGGATCCTACAATTAAGAAAACAACCATAACAAAGAGTAGCCATGCACTGCAAAATCTATCAAAAGCACTTTTAGCTCTCATAATCCTCCTACTGTGAATAATTGTTACGTTTACTAAACCAAAGCCTACTATGAAATTCGCAAGTAAATTAGCCCAATTTGTCAATGTAACACCATAATATTGTATAGCATATTCATGGGGTTGAGTAATTTTCCCTGGAACTAAGAAATATTGTAAAATCATTACTAAACCACATATGAATGTTATTGCTAGAGGTATATGCCTCCTATAAAATATAGACATACAATCACCTCACAATTTAAGAAAATCAATAATACCCTTATAACCAGTAAATGTTAGGATTAATGCACCAACTATACTCAATGCTAAAGCAAATAGTTTTGCTAGATCTTGTATAAAAATACTTGACATAGCAGATGGCTCCTTACTTAGATATGCACCTGCAGCAAACATTTCATCACCAATAATAACATAATCACAAACCACAGCAAAGAAGGGTATCTGATATATCCTAGCGGTACCAGCAACTTGTATTGAGCCAACCCTATAGAATGTTTCAGCAAACATCATTGATTCAGCCCAGAATGGTCCAACCATAACATTAGCTGCAGGTCTTTCTCTTTCAGCAATGCCTTGAACAGCTGCTGCAAATGCAAATTGACTACCAGATAAATATCTTATATCATGCTCAGGTTTTGCACGATCCAATTTACCCTCACTTGTATAAGCCTGTTTATATAGTTCTGTAGCAACACCAAGAACAGTGGGGTCGCCAACGCTGCATATAATCTCTACATCGTATTTAGCGCATAATCTTGCAAGTTCAGCGAAAACAGCTAAACCTGCAACCACCTGTGGAGAAGTAGCTCCCGTTAAACCAGCATATCCGGGAGTAAAATGCACTGGTTTACCCATTTCAGCAGCTCTACCCACAGCTTCCTCTAAAGCTTCTAATCCAGCAATCTTCCTCCATTTTAAAGTCCATCCACGCTTTAAAGCATTCATAACAAGAATTGCTCCAACCCACATGAGTATAAGCAATGCTAAATCTAGATATCTACCAGCAACTATCTGTTCAACATTTAAAATTGCACCAGCAGAATTCAAAGTTTTCCCTCCAAAATTGAGTATTGTAAAATTTTTGGTAAATCAAATAAAATTTTGAAGTTTGTGGTATATAAAATTATTGGAGTTAAATGGTATACAACGATAAAATTTATTTTGTCATTCGTTAAAAAGTAGTGTTGATGGGATGATTGAGCTCGAAAGGTATGACCTTAATGGAATGATTAACCCATGCTAAATGACCGTAAAAATTATTTTAATGCATAGAATATAGGTTAAAGGTTGTTTATGGTGATATCTTATGTCCAAGAAGGCTGGTAAGAAGGCTGTAAAAACTGAGGTTAAGAAGATAGTTAGAGAAATTGTTGTTGAATCAGAGCTTGTGGAGAAGGTTAAGAAGGATTTGAAAAGCTTTCAATATTTAACTCCACTTGTATTGACTAACAAGTATAATGTTAGTTTAGGAGTTTCTAAAAGGGTTTTAAGAAATCTTGCAGAAGCAAAATTGATAGAGTTAGTATCCAACAATCCTAGGACACCAGTATACATTGTTAGAGGAGGGAAAAAGTAATTAGTGTGTAATGAATAAAGGGTTTGGTGGTGACCTTCAATTGTGTTCAAAATATATAATACCTTAACATCAAGTAAGGAAGTTTTCAGACCAATTAATAGAAGTATTGTTAGAATGTATGTTTGTGGCCCAACAGTTTATGATAAAACCCATATTGGACATGCAAAAGCATATATATCCTTTGACGTTTTAAGAAGGTATTTAGAGTTTAAAGGGTATAATGTTTTAAAAGTTGTTAATATAACTGATATAGATGATAAGATAATTAGAAAAGCTATTGAAATGAATGTTGATTATAGGGATGTTGCAAAAGAGAATTATGAGGATTTTATTAGGGTATGTGAAAAATTGAATATTAGGAAAGCACATGTATACCCAAAAGCAACAGAACATATTGAAGAAATGATAAAGATCGTAGAGAAACTGATTGAGAAGGGATATGCATATGAAGTTGATGGTAATGTTTACTTTAATGTTAGAAAGTTTAGAGATTATGGTAAATTATCAAAGATAAATATAGAGCAAATGAAAACTCAAGAAGAAGCTCCTGGAAAGATAAATCCACAAGATTTCGCACTTTGGAAGAAAGCTAAAATCATGGAACCATATTGGAATAGTCCATGGGGACCTGGAAGACCTGGATGGCATATAGAATGCTCAGCAATGTCTTCAAAATATCTTGGGAAACAATTTGATATACATGGTGGTGGAGAAGACCTGATTTTCCCACATCATGAAAATGAAATAGCTCAAAGTGAAGCATGTTTTGAAAAGAAGCCATGGGTTAAATATTGGGTTCATGTGGGATTATTAATGATGGGTAAAGATAAAATGTCTAAATCCCTTGGAAACATAATAACTGTTGAAGAAATAACAAAGAAATATTCACCAATGGAGTTTAGATTCTACATAATAAGTGGACATTATAGGAGTCAAACAATATTCCAAGAAGAAAGCCTTGAAGCAATGAGAAATGCATATAAGAGAATTATAAATACCATATCCATATTGAAAAACACAGCTATATTTGGAAAAGAGAAAACAAATGATGATACATTAAAAAATATAATTATTGTTAGTAGAATTAGAAGAAAGATTATTGAGGCAATGGATGATGATTTAAATACACCAAAAGCATTAGCAGAATTACATAAATTAACAAGTTTTGTAAATGATAAAGTAATACCAAGTGAAAATGCTATAACAGCAAGATTAGCTTTGAAAATATATAGTGAAATGAATGAAATTTTAGGGGTTTTTAAAGAGGTATTTGAAGAAAGAATTGAAGAAGATAAGAGACTACATGAATTGATAAACTTACTTATATCAATTAGACAGATACATAGAGCAAGGAAAGAATGGGAAATTGCAGATTTAATAGCTAAGAATTTAAGAGATATGGGAATAGAGATTTCGGATCAAAAGGATAAAACTATATGGTGGTTTAAGTAGTTTCAATAATACCTAAAGCTTCATATACTGCAGCTAAAAGTATTGGTAATATTATTGTGGCATCACCATAAACAGTAACCTTTTTAGCTTTAGGTTTAACTTTACCCCAGCTCACAGCTTCTCTAATATGAGCACCACTTAAACTACCATCATATTCAAATGCAGTAGTAACATATACAACATAATCCAAACCACCTTTAAATTGATTCCACCATATCGTATGATGTTTTGAAATCCCACCACCAATAATTAATGCACCAGTAATTTCACTATCAAATATTATATCTGAAAGCTCTTTTTGATCCTTTAATAAATCAATATTAAATTTGTGGGATTGTGAATACATGAATAAACTTGTTCCAAAGGATGAATCCACAATTCCAGGAACATATACTGGTATATTCATTAAATATGCTTGTCTTAAAAATGAATTTTGATCTTCCAATACAGCGCCAACTTCACTTAAAATTTCCCTAACCCCCCAAACACATTTAATCTTTGTAAGTTTATCAAGTAAATTCCAAGTAAATTTCTCAATGATCAAACCATAAGAAGATTCTGGAATTAAGATGTTTCCAAGTCTGAAGATTCCATGCTCCTTCAACATAGAATCATCAAGTTGGAAATCTCCATGATAATATTTACCACCCATAGATCTAGCTATATCGTGGTCAATAGATCCACCCGTAGTTATAATGACATCAATTAAACCCTTACCAATAAGTTCAGATATAACCCCCCTTAAACCAGTTGCCAATAAATTTGCTGTAAAGGATAAGAAAACTTTACATGAATTATCACTAAACATATCAATTAAAATTCTGTATGCATCATATACAAATTTAGAGGAAAAACCACCCATTAGACCATATCGTTCAACTAAATCCTTTAAACTCAATTTTTCACAAACTTTAATATCAACAACCATATCATGCAAGAACTGTGACAATATAAGCACCTCAAGTTAATGGGAGCCCTTTACAGTGAACCTTACCAGAAACTCTCCTAATAAAATTTTTACATGTAAAACATATTAGAAATGGAACTTCACCACCACATATAGGACATGAAATCACTTCTTTACGCATATTTGTAAGCATTTTACCTCCAACAACACCCTTAATCTCATCTAAAATTTCTTTGGGGACCTTTTGAACTTTATCCACCTTCTTAACTTCAACTACATACTTAACTTCACTCAAATAATACACCTGAAAGACACTTTAACCATGCATAAGATAAATCTTACGATAAATCAAATTTTAATACCTAAACATAATAAATATGGTAGGAGAGAATTGTGAGTAGTAGAAGTACACCAATAGATTTAGCATCAAAAGATTATCAAGCAGCAAAGAAATATGCAATACAAGTATATTTAGAAGGGGTAGATGTAGCTATAAAAGTTGCACAACAATCAAAGGAGAAATATGGACTTAGTGAAAAGGAATACATAACCATATTGGATAGCATATTAGACAAAACCATAAGCCCACTAAAATATCTAATACAAGAATATGAACATTTACCAGAAGACATAAAAGACTTATTCAGAACAGAAGAAGAAAGAGATATTGAAAGAAGAATTTCAGAATTAGTTTCAAAAAGATTATCAAAGATAATTGAAGAAGCAGAAAAATTTGGAAGACAAAAATGATTATGTAAATTATTTGAGCTAAGTGAAGAACATTTCAAGTAGGAAATTAATAGTATGTAAATGGAAGAAGATTAGGGGGAGAATAAAAGGTAAAAATGATTGGACAATGGAAATAGCTCCAATATTAGCCATAATAACAATACTACTTCTAAAGAAGAGTTACTTCATTGATATAATCATGAAGAACATTGAAATAATCATACTAGTAGCAATGACCATAACAATTTCAACGATTATCACTGTTAAATTGAAAAACAAAAATAAAGTATTTATTGGGTTAAATGGATTAAGACCAGTCTACCTAGATCTATCTGGAAATAAACATATAGTGATATTTGGAATGACTGGAAGTGGAAAAACAGAAACTGCAAAAAGAATCCTAAAAAGTGTAAATAAAAAGAAGTTAATAATAGATTGGTCTGGTGAATATACCGATTATAAGTCTATTGAACCATCAGAATTAAAAATAGATTTGAAGAAAGAAGATATAATAGATGCCATTATAAGTACATTCCAACTAACAATACCACAACAAACATTACTAATAGAAGCAAGTAAAAGAGGGGGAGGATTAAAGGAAATAATAGAAGAAATAAAAAAGATAAACTATCAAAGCGATTCAGGAAGAGAGGTAAAAGATGCATTAATCAGAAAACTATCCATACTAGAAAAATTAAACTTATTTAATGGAAATAAAAATTTAGCAGAAGTAGAAGCGATAAATTTATCTAAAATAACATTTGAAGCAAAAAAGCTTGTTACAAACATAATATTGAAATCATTTTATAATAATCCAGAACCAAGAATCCTAGTAATAGAAGAAGCACAAAACATCATGCCAAGACAAAATCAAGAAACAATAAATGTAACAGAACTGATAATAAATGAAATTAGGAAATATGGTGTAAACGTAATATTAATAGCTCAAACTCCAAGCCAAATATCAAACGTATATAGAAATGCGGAATATGTTATAATCCATAGATTAAGATTAACACATCATGAAATCCAAGAACTAGGACTAAAAATGGAGGAAGCAGAAAAAATATCAAAATTAAATTTAGGAGAATGTATAATTATAAGTGGAGGGGAGAAGAGAGAAGTCAGGTTAATAGGGGTAAAGAGGGTTATTAAAAATATAAGCAAAATTAAATATGAAAATACAGTGAAAGATGAAATAGAGCGCATTAATATAAGAAATTTAGAGGAAGATTATGAGATAATCAAAAGAAAAGTAATAGAACTTGAAGAAAATTATAAACAATTAATTGAAAAATATAGAAGAATAGAGAAGGTAAAAATAGCTGAAAACCCAATAAGCCTCGGGGAATTTATAGATAGAACTGAAGATAAATTGGTAAAGATATCAACATCAATAAGTATTTTAAAAGATAAAATGGAATCAATAGAAGAAAAGACCTCTAAAAACAATTTGGACAAACAAAATTTTGAAAGTATAATTGGAAAAATAGAAAAACAAACCATTACAAATTCAAATAGAATAATAGAATTGGAGCGAAGGATAGATGACATCTTGGATAAAATGAAGAGATTTGAATATTGGGTTAAGGAGGTAATATCACAAATTGAAGATAGAATACGATAAATACTTTCCCTATCGAGAATACAGAGATGGACAAATAGAATTGATAGAAAAAGTTATGGATACAATATTAAATGGTGAAAACATTATTTTAAGAGCCCCATCAGGATTTGGAAAAACCATAACAGTACTTACAGCCATCATACCCATCTTGGAAAAATTAGAGGATAATAGAGTTATATGGCTTTGTAGAACACATAGGGAAAATAATAGGGTTATAGAAGAAATAAAGAAGATTAAAAATATACCCAATACAATAAATGCTATAACTTTAGAAGCTAGAACAAAGATGTGTATAAAAAGTTTAGATAAAGATTTAAAGAAAGATCATGAAGCATTCTCAATATTGTGTTCAGAATTAAGAAGACAAAGGAGATGTGAATATTATGATAAGAAAAAGATAGAAGGTATAGAGATACCACAGGTATGTGGTGTAAAAGAACTTATAGAAATATGTGAGAAAAATAATGTATGCCCTTATGAAGTTGCAAAAAGAGAAGCATCCATACGTAGAATACTAATAGCAAATTATAATTACATGTTAATACCACAAATAATGAAAACCTTAAATCTAAAATTAAAAAACTCAATACTAATAGTAGATGAAGCACATAATCTACCAGAAATAGCAGCAAATATGGAAATGGAAAAGATAACAATTAGAGGATTAGAGGAAACCATCATAGAAATGGAGAGAGAAGATTTAATTCAAGAAATAGAGATAATTGAACAATTAATGAAAATCATAGTTAAAGAAAGCAATGTGGAAGTAGTAATAGAAAAAGATCGTCTAAAAAGAGCCATTGAAGAAGTATGTGGAAATTTAAGTGATATAGCATTGAAATTAATTACTGAGGGAGATAGGATAAGACATAGACTTGCAAAAGAAGGTAAGAAACCAATTTCACATATACATCACCTAGGAAAATTTTTGAAAAAATTTCAAAGCATAGTGGAAAAAGAAGAATATGCAGTATTTTCTGGAAATAGTGAAATGTGGATAGAATGCTTCGATCCATCAAATATCCTAAGGAAAATATATGGCACATTTAATGCTACAATAAGTATGTCAGGAACCATAGATGAAAAATATGGAGAATTAATAGGAATACAAAAATACAAATATGTAAAAACAACATACACAAATAGCAAAAATATACTACCAATAATTGTTGAAAATGTATCCACAGATTACGAAGAAAGAAGTTTGGAGATGTATCAAAAAATAAATGAGTACATATTCATATTATCGGAGAATACTAAGATGGGTATAGGGGTATTCACAGCATCATATAAAGTTTTAGAGGGGCTAATCGAGGCAGGCATAAAAAAATTAATGAAACCAATATACATTGAAGAACAAAATGAAGATCCAAGAACAAGCGAATGGAAAATAGAAGCATATAAGGAAAAAGCACGAAATGAGGGAGCCATATACCTTGGAGTTTGTGGTGGAAGAGCAAGTGAAGGAGAAGATTTCCCGGGAAGAGAAATGGATATAGTATTACTTGTTGGAATACCATTCCCAGAACCTTCAATAAGAATAGATAAGAAAAATGAATACTATGAAAAAAGATTTGGAGAAAAAGGGAAATTATACAGTTATATTTTACCAGCAATATGGAAGGCATCACAAGCAGCTGGAAGAGCTATAAGAGGACATGAAGATAAAGGGATAGTGGTATACTTAGATAGAAGGTATAAAAGATATATTGACTTACTCCCAGAATGGTTAAAACCGAGAAAAATTATAAAAGAACCTGAACAATTAAAAGAGGAAGTAATATTTTTCTTCACACCATAAAAATTAATAAATTAGACCATGTAAAATAAGTTCAGAGAAATATTGAGCATGGAAGATTATATTTTAGAAATGATCACAGCATCTCAAGAAAAATTTGAAATAAAACTGTTAAGGGCAATAGCCCCATTAACAACATTCGAAATTATAAAGAAATTACCATTAAAAGCAACATTACTAGTTTATAAAGGGAAAATATACATACCAATAGAAATCAATATCAAAGGGGAAAAAACTTTGAATAAAGCTTTAAAAGGGGATGTAACATACTCCAGTATAAATAAAGCAATAATAATACATTTAGAAGAAGAATCCGTAAAATCAGAAACAAAGATTGGAGTAGCTTTAAACATTGAAAATCTGGGTAAGATTAAAAGTGGAACAAGCATATTATTAAGGAGGAAGGAATATTGAGAGTATATGTAGCTGGAATAAGAGATTTAAGTTTAATAGATTATCCAAGACATCCATGTATAGTAATATGGTTTCAAGGATGCAACTTTAGATGCCAATACTGCTATAACTATGAGTTATGGGAAATGAGAAATGAAAATTTGTTAATGATAGATGAAATAGTTAGGAGGATAATTGAAGTAAAAAATATTGTAGAAGCATGTAAGATAACTGGTGGAGAACCATCAATACAATCTGAAGCTCTAATGAGTATTGGAGAAGAATGTAAAAAGATAAAATTAAAATTTGGAATTGATACAAATGGTACGAATCCAAGAATAATAGAAAAGTTAATTGAAGGGGAAATAGTAGATCATATAGCAATAGATTTGAAAGCACCATTAAATGTTAATGATTACACAAAAATAGTTGGAATTAAAATAGAACAAAAAGACCTAGAAAATATAAAGAGAACAATAAAATTAGCTTTTGAAAGCAATTTAGAAAGTGTTGAAATAAGAATCCCAATAATTAGGAGTCTAAATAATAATCCAGATAAAATGTTGAATTTGAAAAATGATCTATTAGAGTTGGGATACGTGAAAGCTATTGAAGATGGAAAAAATGTAAGTATAGAGGTATTAGAGGTTATACATGAATTAGCTGCAAATAAAGAACTTAGATTACAAAAGAATTTAACAATCAATGAAATAGTATATTTAAGTGAAGCTATAGGTTTACCAAAGATATATATTAGACATAGAGATTTAGGTTTAAGGATGAGCTTAAGTAATGCAAAGGAAAACATTAGGAAAATTAAATCTTAATTCTATACCTATCTTTCAACTCCCTCCTCTTAGCCATATTCCATCCACTAACATCTTGATAGTATCCAGTAACTCTACTCCACCATTTCACATTATTAGAACCACAATTTGGACATTTATCATTTAACAATGGAGAAACAGTTGCACAATCACTACATATAGTTAAATCCTTAGTATAACTGAAATATCCTATTTGAGTTTCCGTAGCAATTTTCTTCGTGAGTTTAAATAGAGCTTCAGGATCTGGATATGCTTCACCAAGCCATATATGGAATATGTTTCCACCAGATAATAATGGGAAGAATTTATGTTCAATATCTATTTTTCTAGCTAATGGGATGTTTGCACCAACATATACATGTGTACCATTGCTATAGTATACTGGGACATCCCTTTCATCGCTCTCAAGCATCTTCTTAGCGGTTTCCAAATCCCCTTTAACAACTTTACTAGCTGCATCTCTATATTCATCTGATAATAGATCTGCAACTGCAAGCCTCTGAGCGCAACTTTCAGCTGGAGTTCTAGCTAAAGCAATTTTATAATTAAATTTAGATTCCAATTCATCTCTATATTTACGCATAGCTAAAATTACTTTTACAAGTAATTTCACAGCTTCATTAGATTCATGCAATTGATAACCAGTATGCCATTGAGCCATTTCATTACCGCCAACTAAACCTATAACGAAAACCAAATTATTGAAATCCACTGCAGGAGGACCTCTCTTACCAGTTCTAGGATCTAATGGTCTTTGAGTTGCAAAGGGTAGACGTCCATTCTTAATCATAAGGTTCATCCACTTTAATTTAACTTTAAATACATCTAATGATAAATCCATGAGTCTATATATTTCTTCTAAGAGTTTATCATCATCACCCTTAGCTTTATATGCAACTCTAGGAAGATTTAAACTAACAACTTGCCATGCACCCATGCTAAAATGTTTACCATCAATAAAGTAAACTTTATCATTAAATGAGGAATCACTTTCAGGGGTTTCAGTGAAAGAGTATGCACAACATTGGTAACATGATACACCCTTACCATATCCTCTATATGCTGGAAGAGCATTATCAAAGTATGGAGAACCGAATTTTGAAACAACTTTATGGACGAGCATCCATTCATCATAGTAATCATCTTTAAGAGCTTCAGGAGTTATGTAAGTTTCAAGTTTTGGGAAATTGAATGGTTTACCCCAAAAATCACCTTTAAATGCAACTTCATATATAGCTCTAAAGAATAATCTAGCTTCTTCTTCAAAACTTCCATAGGTATCCTCACTAACAACACCTCTATAAACAACAGGTTTATCACGCCAAATCTCGGGGACTGTTGGTGAAAGTTGAATATTGGAAAAGACTAATTGACCTCCTCTAGCAACATAACATTGAGTTAATTCATAAAACATCATTTGAGCCAATTGTTTGATTTCTTCATATGATAATCCTTCCATAAATGGTGCAAGAAAAACATTATAGTTATAGAAACCCTGTCCACCTGAGAAATTAGTTTGTGCAGCTGCAAGTATCTTAACTGAATGTAAAATAGCTACTTCAGGATGTTTAGCAGGACCAGCAACACTAGTTTTAAATCCAGTTCCATCGGGCATTAAACCATAATATAAGAAGTATCGTAAATCATGATCTTGACAGAATGGTCTAGTTCCAAAATACTCTAAATCATGAATATGAATATCACCCTTCAAATGAGCATCAGCAATATGTATGGGTAGGAGCAAGAGATATTGTTCTTTAGAAAGCTTATCAGCCTTCTTCTTATGGGAAGTTTCAGGATTAGGCTGTAAATTAGCGTTTTCCTTAGCTTCAAAACCTAATCCAATATCGATGAGATAAGCATCATATACAGGTGCTCCAACTCTAGTTAAAACATTCCTATATACTATGTATACAGGCTTATTATTAGACCATTCAAGCAAAATATTATTTACAACTTCTCTAATTAATGGAGCACTCACGAAAAATGCCTTCATACTCTTAATTCTACGTTCAGCTTCTAAAGCTATAGCCTCAGCTTCCTCCCTACTTATAGGAGGAATACCAAAGAATTCTTCTGCCAATTGAGTTTCCTTTAAAAGCTGTTTTACAATTTTAGATCTATCCCAAGGCTCAAAATATCCACTACTAGTTCGAACAAGTATTAATTCATCATCCTTACCCTTAAGATTAACAGTAGATTTATCGATCCAACCATTATATCCATTAAGCCAATCAACCAAGCTCAACTCCTCCCTAAAATCTTCAAAATAAATTCACTTCTCAATTTAGAATCTTCAAAAAGGTCATTTACAAAGAAGTATCTTCCATCAACCTCAAGTATTGGAACTGAAGTTACAAAAACATTATTCATTATGAGTTCAGTCATAACATTAATATTTGATATATCCATCTCTAAATATTTAACTCCAATACTACTTAAAAAGTTCTTTAAAATCATACATAAAGGACAGTTTGGCGATGTAAAAATCTTAACAACAGACATACAAGTTATAATGTATAATTAGGGTGTGTAAAAACTTATCCATTTGATAACATTAATGCCAAAGATAGGTTATGAGGAGAATGAAATTTTTAATAAACATTTAAACGCAATATAAAACCGAATGGGAAATATTGGACCCACAACAAAATATCTACACAAAAACTTCAAAGAAAAACGTAATTTAATTAATAGAAACTTAAACTAAAAAGGAAAACCATGGATTTAATCTAGTTTTAGAAATGGGGGCTTACTCTTTAATCTAATAATTGGAATAGCAATCCAGCCAGGTTGAATACCATTAGAAACTCTAATAATCTCTCCACTCTCCTCACTTCTAACCAAAAAGTATTTACCACATATAGATGTCTTACTCTCATAGTAATAGAATACTGGAATACCATACCACTTATAGTAATCCCTGTATATAGCTATAACACCCACATAACATGATCCATTATGATCAAAACATAATGCATATACAGGTTGACCTAAACCTGCAGCAGAAGCCATAAATCTAGCTAGATCATCTAAACTTTCAACTTGTAATGGTATTGGAGGTAAAACTTCCTCTGAAGCCATAGAGACACCAAATAAATAAGAAAAAGAGTGGTATTTAATGTTTCCCCATTTTATCAGAAATAAACTTTCTAATTAAATTGACACCTAACTTTATCTCATCCATTGAAGTGGCATAAGATATTCTAATATGATTCTCTCCGCCAGAACCAAAAGCATCTCCGGGAATTGTTACAACACCATAATCTAAGAGTTGATTTGCAATACTTATGGAATCTAGGTTAAGTATTGAGAAATCAGGGAAAACATAGAAGGCACCTTTTGGATTTGGACAGCGAATACCTTCAATGGAATTCAATTCTTTAACTAAGAATTTTCTACGAGCATCATACTCTCTAACCATACTTTCAACACAACTTTGATCTCCAAGAAGTGCTGCCACACCTGCATATTGAACAAAAGATGAAGGGCAGGTGGTAGTATTTTGCTGTATCTTATCAATACCATCAATAATGTCTTTATTGGCTATTACAAATCCAAGTCGCCAACCAGTCATAGCATAAGTTTTTGAAAAACCATCAATAACAATTAGTCTATCCCTTAATTTATCAAAACTTAACATAGTATATGGTTTAACATCATCATAAACAAGCATACGATAAATCTCATCTGAAACGACATATAGATCATGGTCTATAGCAATATCTGAGATAATCTTTAATTCATCAATAGTTAATACGCCTCCAGTTGGATTGCTTGGGGAACAAAAGATTATAGCCTTACTTCTACTAGTTATAGCATTCTTTAGAGATTCTTCATTAAGTTTAAAGGAGTCACCACAATTAACTTCTACAATTCTACCTCCAGCTGATTCAACACATTGCCAATATGTAGGCCATGCTGGAGTCAATAATATAGCTTCATCATCGACATCAATAATACATTGTAATGCAGCGTATAATGCAAATTTAGATCCAGGAGTCACTATAACCTCATTATTTGGATTAATATCAACACCAAAATACTTCTTATAATAAGTTGAAATAGCTTGTCTCAATTCAATTATACCCTTAGAAGAAGTATAGTGTGTAAACCCTTTATCCAAAGCTTCTATACAAGCATTCTTAATGTGGGTTGGAGTATCAAAATCAGGTTCACCAATACTTAAATCCACAAGTCTCTTACCCTGAGATTTAAGTTTTCTAGCTTTTTCACTAACACTTATAGTGGGGGATGGCTTAATGGATAGAATCCTTGAAGCCAATTTCTTCAAATACCATCACTAACTATTTTCTAATATCAAATTATTATTAAATATTTCCAAGAATAACTTTAAAAAATATGATTTATTATTATAATTTATTTCCTCGTCAAAGTTATTTCTATTGCTGATACAGTTCTCGCTTGATCGCCTTCTCCAACACGCTCAGAACCTATTGAAATATTTTTAACATCCACTTGTCCACTGAGAAATCTAGTTTTAACTATTTGCGCCACATCAACAGCTTTACTTATAGCTTTGCCACGAGCCTTTATGACGACTTCATCTGCACCTTGATTAAATTGAACTAGAGCTGCTAAAACATAGTTCATAACGGTTTTCTTACCCACTAAAATAACATTACTCTGTCGAGAAGCCATAGAATCCCTCCAGAAATCCATTAGAAACTCTTTAAATAGAAGAGAAGAAGCTTATTTAAATTTTACTCAAAAATTGATTTCTCCATATCCCTAATAAATTTCCTAGCTTTCTCAAATAGCATAAATCCCTTATCTGTAACCCTATAATAAGTGGTTTCACCCTCACTAAATTTTTCAATTAATCCTTCTCTAACCATCTTATATATAACTGCGTAAACGGTTATTGTAGAAGGATTAAAATGAAATTTTTCAGAAATAGCCTTCTTAACTGCATATCCATATAATGGTTTTGAACGTAAAACACTAATAACATAAAGCCATAAATTTTCTTTAGTTAATTTCCTAACAAGCCTTTCAAAAGCCAAAAAGACACCTAATGAACTTATAATATTTATAGATAAAAATATTTTATGCAAAACATTTTAGAATTTAAGAGTGTAAAAGATATTTGAAGGTGAAAAATTGAGTGAAGAAGATAGGGAAAAATTAAAGGCTTTGATAAAGGAGAAGATAGACCAATTAAATAAGGAAATAGAAGTACTTAAAATGTGTCTAGAAATCATAAGTGAAAAATCAGTAGCAACACAAAAGAAAGCAATGGAAACAACGATAGAAGCAAAAATTCCATCTCCACAACCACAAAAAATTGAAACCACCGAAAGAAAACTTTTATCAAGTATAAATGAGGGGAAAGAAAACATTGCAAACATATATGTTGAAAAAGAAAAAATAATAATAGTTCCCGGAAGAAATGTAGAAGTAGATATAAATTCAAGAGATTTTAAAGATTTCTTCATTAAAAAGGTTTTATTGGGGTTGAAGAAGGAGAAGGCAGCAGTAACATATGAAGTTAAAGATTCAAATGGAATACTTAAGGAAGTTATAATTAGAAATGTATCTGAAGAGAAGGATATAAGAAGGATAGAGGGAGCAGTAAAATGGACTTTTAGTAGATTTCTAAAAACTAAGCCTTAAACCAATTGAGGGAAATATATGTAATACTATTATCATCCGGGTTTATCATAGCTATAATAAATTTCTTCTTAACACTATGAGACAATCTACCAGCACGAACTATATGTATTGGATCGAGTTTCTCATTAACTGGCAAAACTTCAACTAGAAAAGGCGCATGATCAATTCCTGGACCATGTTTATAAACAGCAAAATCAGCTCCAAATTTCATACCAGGCCTAACTACAAAGCCTTTATTCCTTAAATCACAATAAACTAGATATAATTCATTGAAAAGCTTATATCTACTCTTAGCAATAGATAAAACTTCATCTCTACTTAAAACTCTACCACCATCAACAACTAAAATAACACCTTTATCCAATAAATATAAAGCTTCTATAGGTGATAAAACCAGTGGAGAATTAAAATTTAGATCTTTAGGCTTCCTAGCTTTTATTGGCATACCATAAAATCCATTAGCATACAATTTCCTACTACAATCAAAATCCCAAACTACAAAGTTTCCTCCAACCCATTCAACCATTATTGATTTATCCATATCAACCACAACCAATATTTACCCCTCAACACATTTTAACATTAATTAAGGTAAAAATATTATGTGAGGCATTGAAATGTCATACAAGATAAAGATACGGAAAAGTACAATTATAATTGCAGCATCTTATGGGGTAGGATTAGCAATAATATTTACGTTAATCAATTATATTGGATTGAATAAAGTTTTTGAAAATATAATGAGTAGAATGGTTTACCAATTATTCATAGCAACATTCATACTTGACATTGCTGGATTGTTAATATACGCATTAATATGGTATTTACTTTTAATTGGAGTAGAATCAAAAGTGAAATTCATGACTTCAATAACATCAACTTGGGCTAGCATATTTATAATGTATCTAAGTCCCACAGGTGTAGTACTGGAATTATTGAAACTCGTCTTAACTAATAAGGAGGGGAAAGTACCCATTGGGAGGGGGATTGCAGCATTAACAATGCAAAGAATAATATATTCCATTAGTTTCATATCCATAGCAATATCAAGCTACATAGTAGTTCAATATAGATATATGGTTATAGGGGAAGCCATTGGTAGAATAATAGCGGCTTTAATAATAATAGCCTTAATCACAGCAATAGCCTTAATAATTGTAGGGAGAAGAACAGAGAAATTAGAAATGATAATATTTAGGATATATGAAAAATATCAAAATAGAATTGAGAAAATGATGTCAAAATACAATCCAACGGAAGTAATAAACTCAATATCATCAACAATAAATGAATTTAAAAATTCATTTAAGTCATTATGCTCTAAGAAGACTATACTTATAACAACCTTTATATTAACAACGATAAATTGGATGTTAAATGTAATGATATTATACGTTGTTCTATTATCACTTGGATATAAAGTTTCAATATGGATCTTAATGTTAATAATGGTATTATGTGAATTCGTACAAATGACCCCAATAATTATACCTGGAATGCTTGGAATAATAGAAACAGTAATGACAGCAACATTACAAATCTTTGGAATACCACTAGAAATATCAGGTACAGCTTCAATACTAACTAGATTAGCAACCTTCTGGTTCGATATACCAATAACAGCTATTGCAGCATCATATTATGGAATAAAATACCTATTAAAAGGAGTGATTAAAGAAGATTAACTTTTTAACTAGAATCCAATACAATACCACTTAAAGCTCTATCTGAAACAACCCTTACAATCTTAACTTTAGCAATTTTACCCACAAATTTTGAAGCAACCTTTGAATTTTCAATGAATATTACAGGTCCATGAATAAATGGATATCCAATAAAACCTTTACCTCTAAGAGAATTGACTATATATGCATCTAAAACAGCTCCAATCCATTTATCCTTCAATTTAGAATTTATTCTTGAAGCTTTATCAACAATTATCTTACCAACAGCATCAACATGACTTGGGGGAGCTTTAGGAAAATCTGAGAAAGCAGACATCGGAAGTGGAGAAAACCTATATACAGTTATCTTTTCAGCTCCAGCTTTAACAGCTTCATCCATAACCTTTGAAGTTTCAATAGCAATATTAACGTCTTGATTTGGTAGTCCATGAATAAAGTATGCATATGGAATTAAACCATACTTTCTTAAGAGTCTAATAGCTTTAATAGCTTGACTAGGAGTTGAAGGTCTACCAAGGGATATGGCATAAGAATCTACTCCAGTTTCAACACCAATACTAGTTGGAGTACCACGTAAATATCTACCTAAAACTTTTGCTACTTCTTCATCTACAAGTGAAGGTTTAACATTTTCTATGGAGAAGAAAATTTTTAAGCTAAATTCACTCTCTAAGCTTTTAATACTTCCAAGGAGCTTTTCAATTTCATTAAGATTTGGTGGAGGATTTAATGGGTCTGTTAAAGGTTCAGGTTCCACTAGAATATCTCTCCCATAATCTAAGAAATCTGAAGCCCCCAAGATAAATCGTCTACAACCCATTTCAATTAAACCTTTAATTTCATTTACAATAGATTCTACAGATCTACTCCTAGATGGGCCGAAAAGGCTTGGAACAGAACAATATCCACAACCAGGTGGAATATTCATTGGGCAATAGTATCTATCGCTTAAAGAACCACTATAACATTTTCCACAATCATTACATTTACGTCCATCTGGAAGCATAATTTTAGTTCTAAGAAAATTACTACAACCTCTAACAACTTCAACATAAATTCTACAAGCATAATAACTCCAATAATTCCTAACAACTTTAACAGATGGTTTAAATGAATCAAGTTCAAATCTAGACATAAACGGTCTAAGATCATTAACCTTCACATTGGAATCTACACGATAAGCTAACCCCTTAACATCTTTGATAGATTCTATATCTTCAAAATCAAATTTATTGAAAAACTCTACAAGAGATTTTTCAGCTTCACCAATAAATGCAATATCAAAACCAGCTTTAACTAAAGCTTCATAAGGATCAGAAGTCAATGGACCTCCAATAATACTCAATCCACCATTAAACTTATCCCATAACCTCTTAATCCTACGAGCCATGGGGAGATCAACGCTCATAGCACTAACCATTAATACATCAAAATCTTTAAAGATAGAAGTATTTGAAAGAACACTATAGTATGGTTTTAAATCATAATCAAAACCAAGTTTCTCCAAGACTCCAGCAATAGTTCTCGGCCCACAACCAATAACATCTAACGTTGCATATCTACCAACACTCCCAGAACCAAGAACATCAATAATTAAAATTTTCATGTTTTAAAATTTCACCTTATGGGACGCCTAATTGTAGCTATAGAATTATCGGCAATACCTAAAGAAGCCATTTGAGTAGGATTAGCCCAAACCTCCCTTTCAGGTACATTATCATCAACTAAAACTGTCAATATACATTTACGTTTACCAGCAATTACAACCTCGATTTTATCAGATATCTGGAGTTGTTTAACCATTGCACTATTCATTTTAGCCATACCATTTTCAACACCATCAACACGTCTAATCCTCAACCTCTTTTCAGGAACACCTGACAATAATTTCACCAAATAATAGTGGATAACAGGATTATTATAAATATTAATTCAATTATTTAAAGGGTATTCCAAGTTCATCAAAAGATAACTTGTATTTAAAGTATCCATGAAGTTTATATGGTAATTCATCAACGCTAACTCTAACTTGCCTCCATGAATCTCTATCCCTCAAAGTTACTGTATTATCATTGAGAGATTGATAATCAATAGTTATAGCTATTGGAACACCAATTTCATCAGCTCTAGCATACCTTCTACCAATAGATCCAGATTCATCATAATCTACATCAAATCCTTCATCCAAAAGTAATCGATAAACTTTTAAAGCATATTCTGGTAAACCATCTTTAGAAACTAATGGTAAAACAACTATTTGTATTGGTGAAATATCCCTAGGTAGTGAAAGTATACTTCTACCCTCCTTTTCACCATAAGAATACTCTAAAACTGCATAAACAATTCTATCAGCACCAAAAGATGGTTCAACAACATGTGGTATTATATGTTTACCTTTAACTTCAACAATTTCACTACTAATAATGAAATCATCTCTTTCAAGTCTAAAACCTTCAACTTCCACATACCCCTTAGACTTAAACTCCTCCTCCAAGGAAGAATAATTGATAGAATTGAGAATACGCTTAACATTAGATCCAAACTTAGAATTTAGAGAATCCATATTTGGTATATATTTAACCCTTTTCTCAATTATCGGTTTATCAAATTGCTTATAAACTCTTAAATCCACACCACTAAAAGCCATATGTCTACTAAGGTCATAATCAGTCCTATAAGAATACCCTGCAATTTCAACATATCCCCATCTCTCCAATTTAACAACTTGATCAAAAGTTTGAACGGAATAATGAGCTCTCTCCATGGGTGGTTTATCTATAAACATTTGAGAATTAAAGGGTATGCCAAGTGATTCAGCAAATTTTCTACCTAAAACCATGAAGTAAGCTTGCCATTCATTCAATATTATCCCTTTATCTAAAGCTTCATTAACAGATATAGTTATAGGATCAAAAGTTTTTGAAGAAGCTTGAGATTGAGGAACAATTCTCAAAAGTTCATTTTTAACATCATCTATAAATCTACATTTAGAATCTTCAGGATCAAAGAATAATTCTACCTCCATTATAGTGAACTCTCTAAGCCTTATTGGACCTTGTCTAGGTGAAATCTCATTCCTCAAAACACGTCCAATTTGAGCTATACCAATAGGCAATTTACTTCTACAAGCATCATAAACACGTTTAAACGCTAAAAACATTCCTTGAGCAGCTTCAGGTCTACCATAACCAACATCTTCACTATACGGTCCAATAACAGTTTTAAACAATAAACTAAACTTTCTAACATCACTAAGAGCGCCTCCACATTCAGGACATTTCAATCCCTTTTCATGAATAATATTATTCAAATCATCTTGAGAGAAAGATTCCAATCCACTCATACCAGTTAACTGTTCAATGAGGTGATCAGCCCTATATTTCCTACCACAAGATAAACATTCCACAAGGAAATCAGTAAAATGCTCTAAATGGCCAGATGCTTCCAAAACCTTACTTGGAAGTATAATGGGGGTCTCAATTTCAAAAATGAAATCTCTATGTCTATGAATAAAGAATTGCCTCCATTTATTTTCAATCTTATGTTTTAGCAATGTCCCAAGAGGGCCGAAATCAATAAATCCTCTAACACCACCATAAATCTCCATAGAAGGCCATAGAAAACCCCTTCTCCTTGCAAATTCCATTAAACGCTCAAATCTATCCATAGTAACACCAACATAAACTAAAAGGATAAACAAATACATTAAAATATTTCTAGAGGCAAATGATTTAAAACGTCTAGGGGGATTGATGTTTGAAATGAGCAAGTTAAAATTTCATTTAACTGATGAAAATAAATACTTTAATGGTAGACAATTCAGCATTGAAGAAGCTGAATTCATACTATTTGGAGCGCCATTTGATGCAACATCAACATATAGAACAGGCTCAAGATATGCGCCTCAAGCCATAAGGTGTGCATCAATAAACATAGAGACATATAGCTTTAGAACATTAATGGATGCATTAGACTTAAAGATACATGATGCTGGAGATCTACCACAAACCTCAAACACGGAAGAAATTACAGAGAGAATAAGTGAAGTTATAAGTGAAATTGTAGAAGATGGGAAAATACCAATAATGATTGGTGGAGAACATACAATAACTTACGGAGCGGTAAAAGCATTGAAAAATATATCAACAATAATATTTGATGCACACATGGATTTAAGAGATGAATATCCAATGGGTGTAAAGATTAGTCATGCAACTGTTTCTAGGAGGATAAGTGAAGTTTTAGGGGTAGAGAAATTATTGATAATGGGTGTAAGAGCAACATGTAAAGAAGAAATAGAGTATGCAAAAAAGATTGGTTTAATCTTTAAAACATCGATGGAAATGATTGAAAAAGAAGTTTGTGAATACATTGGGAAAATTAGTAATGAGAGGTTGTGGATATCAATAGATATGGATGTATTAGATCCATCAATAGCTCCAGGCGTAGCAAACCCAGAGCCTGAAGGAATAAATTTATCGAAATTACTAGACACACTAGAAAAATTAGTTTCAAACAATAGGGTAATTGGTTTCGATATAGTGGAAGTTACACCAGCTTATGATAATGGAATAACATCAATAGTTGCATCAAAAATAATATTTGAATTAGCATGTATGATAAAGAATTCATTAAGGAATAGTGAATACACTACAATCTAATACGTTTAACTATTGGAGATCTAACTTTATAGAAAACTCTATATCCACACATTGGACAACGCATGCCTGGAACAGATTCAAAATCCTTCATATCATTAATTATGTGACCACATCTACCACAACGGTAAGGCATAATTGTCAAAAGTGATAATTATAAACAAAGATATATATTTTGCCTAAAGTGAAAAGATAAATACTTATAAGGTAAATCAAACTTAATATTATTTGATAAGGAGGAATTATGTCTAAGAGTCAGATATGCCCTGTATGTGGTTTACCAAAAGAATTATGCGTATGTCAATCAATAGCTAAAGAACAACAAGTAATAAAAGTTAAGCTTGAAACAAGAAAGTGGGGTAGAGAGGTAACAATAATAAATGGTATAAATGATAAAGAATTAGACTTATATCAAGTGGTAAGTGCATTAAAAAGTAGACTTGCTTGTGGAGGAACAGTAAAAGAGGGTAGAATAGAATTGCAAGGTGATCATAGAAGTAGAGTGAAAGAAATACTTATAGAATTAGGATTTCCAGAGGAGAATATTGAAGTCGAATAAATAAAATACAATAATTGAAATCATAGAAATGAGATAGCGAACCCATAAACTTATTTTAAACTAGAAATAAAACTTAAATTACACATTTTAAAATCAATTTAATGATTATTATAAGGTGGTAAATATGAGTACAGTAGCAAAATTTGCTAGAGTTGGAGCACATAGCCATATAAAGGGTCTTGGATTAAAGGATGGAAAAGCATTAATGAAAGCAGATGGAATGATAGGACAAATAAAAGCTAGAGAAGCCGCTGGAATAATAGTTGAATTAATAAAGCAAGGTAAAATGGCTGGAAGAGCAGTTTTACTAGCAGGACCTCCAGGAACTGGAAAAACGGCTGTAGCAGTAGCTATTGCAAAAGAGCTTGGAGAAGATGTTCCATTCATAGCAATATCAGGTTCAGAAATATACTCTAGTGAATTAAAGAAAACAGAAGTTTTAATGCAAACTATGAGGAAAGCTATAGGTGTTAGAATACATGAAATGAGGAAAGTCTATGAGGGATTGGTAACACAATTGGATGTAAAAATGACTAGACATCCATACAATCCATACCAGCAAATCCCAGAAAATGCAAGAATAACATTGAAGACTAAAAGTGAAGAGAGAAGGTTAAGTGTAGGATCAGCAATAGCCATGGAACTTATACAGAAAGGTGTTAGAGAAGGAGATGTTATATGGATAGATTCAGAAACTGGAAAAGTTACAAGGGTTGGTAGAGGAGAAGAGTATACTGGAGAAAAATATGATATAGAAGCAGAAACATATGTTCCAACACCTTCTGGACCAGTATTTAAAGAAAAGGAATTCATATATACTGTAACGCTACATGATTTAGATGTACAAGTACATTCAAGATCTGGAGGTATATTCAGTTTACTATTTGGTGGAAGAGAAGAAAAGGAAATACCGCCAGACGTAAGACAAGAGGTAGATAATTTAGTTAAGAAGTGGGTTGACGATAATAAAGCGGAAATTATACCTGGAGTTATGTTTATAGATGAAGCATCAGCTCTTGATATAGAAGCATTTTCATTCTTAACAAGAGCATTGGAAAGTGAACTTGCACCAATAATGATACTTGCAACGAATAGGGGAATCACGAAGATTAGAGGTACAGATATAGAATCACCACATGGAATACCATTAGACCTTCTGGATAGACTACTAATAATAACCACAGAAAAATACAGTAAGGAAGAGATAAGGGAGATATTGAAGATAAGGGCAGAGGAAGAAGATATAGTTATAGATGATGATGCACTAGAACTACTTACGGAGATAGGAGAGAAAACATCATTAAGATATGCAGTTCAAATGCTTACACCAGCATATATAAATGCTAGAAAGAAGAATAGGAAAAGAGTTACTGTGGAAGATGTGGAAGAAGTGAAGAGATTATTTGCAGATGTTAAAGAATCAATGAGATATCTAAAGGAGCATGAAGAAGAAATGCTAAAGTAGAGAAAATGATGAAACCTAAGATAATAAATGCAGAAACTATAATTGAAGCAATATCAAAGATAGAGGATGAAGGAGATATAGTAATACATGTTAGAGAGCCGGAAAAAAGACCATTAGCGTTACAAAAGGAATTGGAAGAGGAAGTTATAAGGAGCTATTATCAAGATATTACAACAAACAATGAACTAAAGGGTAAAATTTCAAGTATTATTAAAGAATTAAAGAGTGATGGAGCTAAAACAGTGATAGAAGAAATTAGAGGGGTAATTGACATAAACTTATTGTATGTTAAGTTATATTTAGATCATGGGAAACTTAACGCTTCAATTATTACCCCAAGAATAGATTCAAAGGAAGCAATACATAAACTCCTAATATATGTGGAAATAATGTTAGAAGATTTATCTTTATCACTAGGATTGGCAAATGGAACTATAACTTTGATGACTATGAAAGTAAACTCAAATAAAAGCTAAAATTATACTACCAAAACTAAACATGGAAAGAAAGACTACTAGGAACCAGCATAAAAACTTCAATAAGCCATAATTAGTTTTTATTGGAAATTTTATTTCACTAAATAATTTCGCCATGAAGAATAATGGTATTGGAAGGGTGAGTGTTGAGAGAGCGGAAGCATATAAAGAAAGCTTAATCACATTAACATTAAACATTATTAGAAAAGCTCCAAGAAGAATTGAAAGAGAACTTAATATAACCTTCCAACCAGATAAAATAGCATACCTAATCTTAGTAATTTCAGCAATATCCGCAATTAGTTCCTCAAGCAATTTAAAACTTGAAATAACAATAACACTACAACTTAAATAAAATGATATCATAATTCCAAAGATAAAAAATATAGCTCCAAAACCCCCCAATTTCGGTATTAGTGTACATAGTATATCGCTAATACTATCTACAATTTCCCCACGAACATACAATTGAGATGCACAAATCAACATTACTGAAACACCCAATACTAGGCTTTCAAAAGCTCCTATAACAATCCCATTATACTTATTGAAAAGATTAGGTAGATTATTAGATTCATCAGATCCCTCATGAACTTCAAATAGAATTAAGTAACCACTAACAACACAACCCAATAAAGCCATAACAGTTAGAAGCCAATCCTTAGAAGGAACCATTGAAATTGTTATAAATCCTCTTATAAACTCATCAAAATTACTATTATACCTAGCTGCTACTGGAATTATAAGTAAAACTAGAAAGCTAACCAAGGATAGAAACATCCTTAGAATTGTAGATGAAGAGAAAATGGCTATAATACATAATGATAATGCCATTAATGGAGCCCAAAACTTACATGAAATATTTGTAAAGAATTCTAAAACTAGAGATGCAGCTGTAACTTCCGCAGTAACTGTTGCCGTATTTACCATGAACATAATTGAAGAACATATCATTGACTGCCTAACCCCATATTTAAGCTTTATATTCTCTATTAACCCTCTACCAGTAAAAGAACCTATTTGAGCTGAAATTTGTAGAATAACTATCATTAAGAGGGAGGCTAAGAGTTTAGTCCATAGTAGACTTAAACCATATTTTGATGCAGCATAACTATTGGTAACTAAATCACTGAAACTAAATGTTACACCAGCCAATATCTGTATGATCAAAGATTTAATAGCTCCTTTAGAGGTCAAAAGTTTATCCCACCTTTAACTCTTCTTTAATATATCCATTAGACGTTCACGATCAATAATTAGATTTACAGAAATACCATTACTAGTTGTAGAAATAGAATCAATTTTAAATAGAGAATCTCTAACTCCATTACTAAGATCCATCCTACTTAAAACTTTTAAAGCATCATTGCTAACAGTTTGAATATTACTATCAACACTAGATATCAAGTATGGTTTAATCTCATAACATTTTTTAGCAATACGTTTTGCAATAACATAGTTGTATATTATTGGGAGTAATCCAGAGAATGCATATATCGAAAACAAGAGGAATTCCTCAATCATAAAGACACCTGAAAAATAATGTGTATTAAGATGGATAAGTCGCTTATTAATTTACGAATGTAAAATATCCTATAAGAATACTACGAGACTACATTGTGAAATAAATCTTAACCCAGCAATTCCCTTAAGAAATTCATTGTAGCATTCTTAGGATTACTGGATTTAGTTATAGCAGAACCAACAATTATAACCTCAACTCCAGAATCAATTAACCCTTTAACCTTATCCAAAGTTATTCCACCAGCAACGGCAACTGGGATATTGAGGATTTTACAAGCTTTACGGATATAATCAATTAATCCTTCATATGCAGATATCCCCAGATACCTCTGAGTATCAATACCCATGTGGAAGCAAACCATATCTACACCTAAATTTTGCACTTCTAAAGCACGTTCTAAAGGATTTGAAGTGGAAATTAAATCTACAACAATTTTACCATTATACTTCTTACAAGCTTTAATAGCCTCAAGAATAGTTGCATCACTTGCAACACCTAAAACACTCATTAAATCAGCTCCAGAGGAAAATGCAAGTTCAGCTTCTATGAACCCCACATCAATACACTTCATATCTGCAAATATTATAGCTTCTGGAATTATCCTTCTTAAACTCTTAACAGCATTTACACCAACACATTTAATTAAGGGTGTTCCAACTTCAATCCAAATGTGATCATCAATCCAACATTCACGAGCTAAATATTCAGCTAAATTTAAATCAACAACATCAAGCGCCAATTGAAGTGATGGAAAAGATATTTTCCGCATAAATACCAATAACATGTAGGAAAGAGAAATATAAAGGTATTAATATAATTGGAAATGTGAAGCAAAACACAATATTACAAGTAGTATTAGTAATTGTAATATTAGTTGCATCATTTAATTCCAATATTTATGCACAACAAGGAATAGGAACTTATACAATAAAATATAGAATTAAAATATCTAATTTTGGTGAAATAGATTATCCACTTACACAGATGAGGAATATGACTATTATAGCTACAGACGATTACCAAAGATTAAAAGATTTAAAAGTATTTTTAAATGGTAAAAGTGTAGTAATTCGAGAGACAAAGGTTGATGAGTATAGGAATATAATAATTAACGTTCCAGATATACCAGATAAATTACCACCAAAAAATGAGGTTATCATAGAAATAGAGGTTAGTGTAGATCTATATGCTAGAAGTATACCGAAAATAAGTTTAGAAGATTCTGGAAGTATAGATGAAATACCTTCAATATTAAAAGAGAAATATTGTAATCTCACTGGGTTATGGAGTAAAAGTTTAATGGCACAAGATATTGCTAAGAAGTTAATTGGAAATAAAACTAACGCCCTAGAGATACTATTGACATTAATAAAGTGGATTGAAAGCAACATACAAATACCATTAGGTGGAGGTGCTAGAATGCCTCAGTATCCAGATGAAACAATAAAATCAAAAATTGGAGATTGCGATGATCAATCAAATCTATTAGTTGCAATGTGTAGAAGTCTAGGTATACCAGCATATATACAGATGGCATTCATATATATTGAAGGAAGATTATATGAAGATACTCTATTTAATGGAAGATATAAATTAACTGCTAAAAATGCTGGAGGACATGCATGGGCAAGGGTGTATATACCACCATGGGGATGGTTAAACGTTGATATGACCTATTACATACCGTATGAAATTAAGGGTGGATACATGATTAGTATGAATCCATTAGACCATATTACAAATGGAGCGCTATATATAGCTAAAACAATAATAACAGAAAATTATGTATATGGAGATTACATAATGGAATTAAATAAATGGATAAAAGAATTAGATGAATATAATTTAAAGTGGGAAGAAGAATATTCAATAACTCCATATAAAATGGAAAACCAAAACATATTTGCAGACCCAATAGTCTTAGGGTCAATCCTACTATTAATTACACTAATAACTGTAACGATACTAGTATATGTAAGGATAACTAAGAGAAAACGTATAGAAACAATTAATATAAGTTCAAAAATATAAGTAGATGTGATAAGTTATGGAGACAATTATAGATGTAATAAAAAGTAGAAGGAGTATAAGGAGATTTAAAAGAGATGAGAAAATTCCAAGAGAAGATTTAATGAAAATTCTTGAAGCATCGATATATGCACCATCAGCAGGGAATAGACAACCATGGGAGTACATAATAATTGAGAAGGAAGATGTAAAAAGGAAAATAGCGGAAGCAGCTTATAATCAAATGTGGATTACAGAAGCTCCAACAGTAATAGTTGTATGTGCCAATGAGAATAGGAGTGCATTAAGATATGGTGAGCGGGGAAGAACATTATACTGTATACAAGATACAGCTGCAGCAATACAAAACATTCTATTAACAGCACATTCCATGGGATATGGAACTTGTTGGGTTGGAGCTTTTGATGAAGAAGAAGTTAGAAGAATATTAGATATACCCATAGGTGTAAGACCAGTAGCAATAATACCAATAGGCAAACCCAATGAAAAACCATCAATGCCACCTAGAATACCATTAGAAAAATTATTGCATTACGATAAATACTAGGGGAATACAAAAGTATTCTTTAAAGATGTTTTACATATGTAAAATGATACGTAAAATATACTTTAAGAACAAAATATTACATCAATGAATGAAAAAATAGTTAAAGTACATAAGAAAATAGCCGAGAAAATACTAAATTATGGAAGTAGTTACTGGGATGATTGCACAATATATACATCTAAATATGAAGATTCACATATAATACCTGAATTATTAGCAATAAGTATAGCAGAAGAAATTGAGGGAACGGTAATTTTAGATACAAGTAGATTGCAAAAAGAGGTAATATTGGAATTCCTAGAAAATTTTGATAAAAAGCCATCAATATTTGAATTCAATACTAATAGCGTACCAATACCAGATGCATACAAAATTAAAATTGGAATTGAGAATATTAGAGAGAATGCAAAATTGTTCTCAAAAATTATGACTACATATAATGGTAATAGTGAAGTGGAAGAAGAAATAGAAGAAGAAGTCATGTGTCTAGATAATGTAAATGAGCTAAGTAATATAATCATAATGAGCTACATGCCCCCAAAAATACGTGAAAAAATGAAATTGGAATTAAAAGAATATGTAAAGAAGAGGGGAAAAATGGAGCTAATTATGAATATAGCTGGAATAATAGGTGGATTAATGGTGAACCCCATGATGGTAGCCCCAAAAGGAATAGCTATACTACAAGAAACAATAAAGAATATTGGTAGAAAGGATCTTAGCATAAATGAAATAGTCGAATGGGCTAAACCAGAAATATTAAGTGAAATTGTAGAAGAAGGTGAAGGAACATTTAAAGAATTAAAACCAAAAGAGTTTAATATAATATTCTGTGATTTAAAACATAAAATACACAAACCATTCCAACTATTACTAGTATGGAGTTTAATAAATTCCATTGAGGGAAAAATAGTATTAAGCAATGCAAATGAAATAACAAAAATAGAATACCTAAGGGAAATTATCAAAATAAAATCTAAAGAGAAAGGATTGAAAATAGTGTACATATTTCAAGGGGAAGAAGAATTTAATGGATTGCTTGGAGATAAAAACGTAATATTTAATATAAAAACATCAGATTTAATGAAGATAATTAAGAATGAAGATTTAATGCATATTGCACAAATAATACATAACTTCTCAGAAAATAAATGCGTAAACCAATATGATAAAATAAGATTTATAATAAAGTATATGGATGGACCATGGAAATTGATGGAAGTAAATATAAATGATGGATGGAAAGACTTCGTAAAAAATATGTTTATTAAATTAATGGAAATAGCTGCATAAACACATATATTTAAAGGATAAAAATTCATTTTGAATATTGTGGTTTAAATGCCCAAGATCATTATCAATGAAAAGTACTGTAAAGGATGTGAAATATGCGTAGAAATATGCCCGAAACATGTATTTGAAATGTCTAAAGAACTGAGTGAAAGAGGTTATCACATACCAAAACCCATTAGACAAAAAGAATGCATAGTTTGTCATCAATGTGAATTATACTGTCCAGATCAAGCAATAGTAGTATTAGAGGACGATATTCATGAACATGGAAAGTAAAGAACTAGAGAAATTGGCTGAAGCAAAAAAGATATTGACACAAAGACTTGAAGAATTAGAAATAGAAATAAGAATGATAAGAGAATGCATAAAGATATTAGATGAAGAATTGCTGAAAAAGAGTTTCATATCAGCTGAAAAATTAATTGAATCAAGGGAAAAAGAGGTTGTTAAAGAGGTTGCATCATATGAAAAGGAATATGCAAAAATAACGTATAGAGATGTTAGTGGAGAAAAAAGTATTGCAAAGATATATATTGATGAAAAGATGAAGAGAATGAAAATAAAAATAGAAGAAGAAATACCGGCAGAAGCATCATTAATAAAAAACTTCTTAATAAGTGGAGTACTGGAGAAGATGAAGCTAGAAGATGAAGAAAGAGTAGATAAAGGAGAAATAAAACCTGATGAAGCTCTAACATACACTTTGAAAACAGATGGAAACAAATTGAAAGAGATAATAATAGATAATATTGATAAAGAAGAGAGAAGGATTAGAGTGAGAAATGCAGCTAAATGGGCTTTCACAAGATTATATGAAAGTATGAGGAGTGGAGGTTCTGATGAATAAAGAAATATATGAAACAATATTTAACATGCCAAATCTAATGGAGAAGGCATTAATGGAATTAAATTTGAATGGTGATATTAAATATAACATAAATAAAGTTGCGTTTTTTGGAATGGGAGGTTCAGGTATAGCTGGAAGAATAATTTCTGAATGGGTAATTGAAGATGGAAAATTACAGATTTCAGCATATAACGATATGAAAATCCCCAGAAAAATAGATAAGGAGACATTGATAGTTTCAATAAGTTATTCAGGGAATACTGAAGAAACAATAATGGTAGCAGAAAATGCTTTAAGAGAAAATTATCCTTCTGCAATAATATCCAGTAATGGTAAACTAATTGAAATAGCAGAGAAAAACAATATACCATATGTTAAAATACCTCAAATATTTAATCAACCAAGAGAAGCATTACCATACCTTTTCATAGCTGCAATAAAGGTTTTAATGGAAATCAATTTCATAAACTCTAAACATATAAAGCAAATACATGAAACCATAAAAACATTATACAATTTAAGAGAAGGATTATCATTAGATAATGTACCAAGGAAAATTGCAGAGAAAATGTATAATAAATTCATCTCAATATATACATATGATCCATTAACAGTATCAGCAATAAGATTTAAACAATCATTAAATGAAAACAGTAAAGCCATAGCAAAAGTTGAAGTAATACCTGAAGCTGGACATAATGCAATAATGGAACTTGAAGAAGACACTAAAATTCTAGGAAAAATGATTATGATATTGATTAGAGAAGAAGATATTGCAAATAGATTAATTGAGAAATCAATAGAAACATTTAAGGAATTAGCTGTAAAACGGGAAATGGAATTAGAAGAAATTGTGGTTAGAGGAGGATCAACATTAAGTAAAATATTTTCAGCAATATATCTTGGGGATTTAACCTCTGTGGAATTGGCAAATATCAAGATGATAGATGCTAGGAAAATTGACTCGATAAAATACTTAAAGAGTAAAATACGTGAATTATATTTACATACATAAATATAGTAACCCTTAAGTATTATGGAAAATAATATTTATCGGTGGAAATATGCCTAAGAAAATAGTAAAAGTTGGTATAAATGGTTATGGAGTAATAGGTAAGAGAGTGGCAGATGCTATAAAACTACAAGATGACATGGAACTTGTGGGAGTTGCAGATATAGCTTATGATTATAGGGTGAAGGTGGCAGCATTAAAGGGGTATAACATTTATGCATCAATACCAGAAAAGAGGAGGGAGATGGAGGCAGCAGGTTTAGATGTTAAAGGGACTTTAGAAGATTTAATGAAGGAAGTAGATATAATAGTTGATTGCACACCAAAAGGTGTAGGTGCAAAAAATAGGTTGATTTATGAACGCCATGGTAAAAAGGCAATATTTCAAGGTGGAGAGAAACATGAAGTTGCAGGAGTAAGTTTTGTGGCACAATGCAATTATAATCAAGCCATAGGAAAACAATTTGTAAGAGTAGTTTCATGTAATACAACTGGTTTATGTAGAACTTTAAATGCAATTAAAAATGAATTTGGAATAAAGAGGGCAAGGGCAGTATTAGTTAGAAGAGGATGCGACCCATGGGAAAGCTCAAGACAAGGACCACTAAACACAGTAGTTCCAGAAGTAAAAATACCATCACATCAAGGTCCAGATGCACAAACAGTTATTCCAGACTTAAATATTGTAACCATGGCTTGTAATGTTCCAGTAACATTATCGCATATGCATTTTGTCATGGTTGAACCTAAAGAGGTTCCAAGTAGAGATGAAGTTATAAAGGTATTTCGCAAGACTCCGAGGGTAAAGCTTTTTAGAGCTAGTGATGGATTTGATGGTTTACAAGCCATAATTGAGTATCATAGGGATATATTGAGACCTAGAGCAGATGTATGGGAAGTCCCCATATGGGAGGAGAGTATAACTGTAAGTGATGGTGAAATATTTTGGATAATGCAGGTACATAATGAAGCTATAGTAATACCTGAAAATATAGATGCTATAAGAGCGATGATGGAAATAGAATTGGATGGTTTAAAGAGTATAGAGAAAACTGATAGATCCCTTGGATTAATTGGTTAAATCTTAAACTAAACATTTAACTTTTTATTTTCATAACATATAATAGTTGAGGATACTATGCTATATAGTGAAATTGTGGATATTTATGAGAAAATAGAAGCAACAACTAAAAGACTTGAAATGACTGATTTACTTGTAAATTTACTAAAGAAGACTCCGAAGGAAGTTATTGATAAAGTTGTATATTTAACTCAAGGTAAATTGTATCCAGATTATTATGGAATTGAATTGGGATTAGCGGAAAAACTTGCTTTAAGAGCATTATCGGAAGCTAGTGGAATGAGTGTAAATGAATTAGAAGATAAATTGAATGAAACTGGAGATATAGGTTTAGTGGCAGAATACTCATTACAAAAGAGGAAGATTAAAACATTAACAGAATTTGTAGCACCAGCAAAAAAGACTCAATTAACGGTTTCAGAAGTATATAATGTATTGGATGAAATTGCAAAGATAACTGGTGAAGGATCTCAAGATAGGAAGATAAGACTTTTAGCTGGAATACTTAAGAAGGCAACTCCAAAGGAAGGCAAATATATTATGAGGACAGTAACAGGTAGACTTAGACTAGGAATAGCTGATATGACAATACTAGATGCACTTGCAATAACCTTTACACAATCTAAAGAAGCTAGAGCAAGAATAGAAAAAGCATATAACATATCAAATGACTTAGGTGAAGTTGCAAGAAAACTTTCTGAAAAAGGAATTAAGGGTATTGAAGAAATAAAGATTTTAATTGGAAGACCAATAAGACCTATGCTAGCTGAAAGATTATCAAAAGCAAAAGAAATAATTGAAAAATTAAATGGAGAATTAGCTGCAGAATATAAGTATGATGGAGAGAGGATACAAGCACATAAAGATGGAGAAAAAGTAATATTGTTTTCAAGGAGAAGTGAAAATATAACACACCACTACCCCGATGTATGTGAACTTATAAAGAATAATATAAAAGCTAAACAAGCAATTGTAGAAGGAGAAGTTGTAGCAGTAAACATACAAACAGGAGAATTCCTACCATTCCAAGAACTTATGCATAGAAGGAGGAAATATGGAATTGAAGAAGCTATGGAGAAATATCCAGTGACATTATTCTTATTTGATGTGTTATACGTGGATAATGAAGAAATGATTGATAAACCATATTTGGAGAGAAGGAAGAAACTTGAAGAAATAGTTTTGGAAAGTGATAGAGTTAAAATTGCAACATGCAAATTGATAAAAGATGCAGAGGAACTTGAAAAGTTTATGATGGAAGCAGTGGAGATGGGATGTGAAGGACTTGTATGTAAATCCATAATGCCAGACTCAATATATCAAGCTGGGGCTAGAGGATGGTTATGGATAAAGTATAAGAGAGATTATAAATCTGAGATGATAGATACCGTGGATTTAGTTGTTGTAGGAGCATTTTGGGGGAAGGGTAAAAGAGCTGGAAGTTATGGAGCATTATTAATGGCAGCATATGATGAAGAAACAGACACCTTTAAAACAACATGTAAAGTTGGAAGTGGATTCACAGATGAAGATTTAGAAAACCTACCAAAACTACTTGAACCATATAAAATTAGCCATCCGCATCCAAGGGTAGATAGTAAATTGGAAGCAGACGTTTGGTTTACACCAGCAATGGTTCTCGAAATATTGGGTGCAGAAATAACTTTAAGTCCAATACATACATGTGCATTAAATAAAATTAGGGAGGGAGCTGGATTAGCCATAAGATTTCCAAGATTTACAGGTAAATATAGAACTGATAAAAGACCTGAAGAAGCAACAACTGTAAATGAAATAATTGAAATGTATAGGATGCAATTAAAAGCTATAGAGGAAAAGTAATGAGTAAGCATATGGAAGATTGGTGGAGGAAGTATAAGGATTATCTAGATAATAGTCCAAACTCTATAACTAAACTTGTAGAAACATTAACTCCAAGAATTCCAATAATCAAAAAACAATATGTAAAAATAAATAGGAGATATAGTTTATGGAGGTTTCAAGAGGAAATATTGAATAGAATATTGAGTTATGATTATGGTTTAATTGTTGGATTACCCACAGGACTTGGAAAAACATATATTGCAGGAGCATATTTAGAGAAGAAATTTAAAGATAAAGGTGTTAGAGCATTATTCCTAGTTCCATCAGTACCATTAGGAGTTCAGCAAACATTATTTGTTAGGGAGAAACTTGGCGTTGAAGAAGCATATTTTATATCAGGAGCAATACCACCAGATAGAAGAGCTGAATTAAAAGTTTGGAATGCAGGATTCGTAATAACAACACCACAAACATTTGCCAATGATCACCTCTATCCATTCAAAGAAGACATAAAAAGTTTAAAATTAGAGGAAACTGGAATTGTAAAGTTAAGAGAACTTTTTAGAATTGCTGAATTTGAATTTCCCTATGATATAGTTATAGCAGATGAATGTCAAAAGTATATTGGAGAAACAGATGGATATTCAATATTAATAGCTGCAAAAGCATGTAACAAGAAGATATTAGCTTTAAGTGCAACACCACAATTACATTCGAAAATTAGATTAAGTGAATTAAAGAAGATATTTGATGTTATAGAGGTATTTTCAACAGAGCATCCAAGTATAAGAGAACATATACCGCCAAGAATATTATATATCGTGAGGCTAAATACTCCAAGAAAACTTCTCGAAGTATATCAAGCATTAAGTAAACATGTATATCAATTAGAAGCTGAAATAAGAAAGATGTATGGATCAAAACATTTAGATGAAAAATGTAATGAACATCAAATATGTAAGAAGAGATTAACACTTAAACTTTTAATGTTTAGATTAATTGAAGATGGTGCAAGTAGTGTATTAAGGTATAGAAGTTGGAGAATGTCGGAATTAAAAATTCCATTGGAAGACTTTGAGGGTAAGAGTATTATTGAATTATATAGGGAAGCATTAAAAGAAGATTTTAACCATAAGGTAAATGCAGCAATGAAAATACTTGAATTAGAGAAATATGGTAAAGGGATAGTATTTGCTGAAGCCATAGAAGTTGTGAAGCAAATTGGTAGAAAACTTCAAGAAAACTTAGGTATGGAGAATGTAGCGATAATAGTGGGAAAGGGACAGATGAGTCTTGAACAACAAGCATCAGCTTTACTTCAATTTAGAGAAAGAGCAAAAATACTTGTGGCAACATCAGTTGGAGAAGAGGGATTAGATATACCAACAGCAGATATAGAGATATGGATTGATCCACCAAGCAATCCTCAGAAATGGATTCAGAGATTCGGTAGAATACTAAGGCAAACTGAAGAGAAAATTGCAAGAACATATGCTTTAATATCAATGCAAACACATGAGAAAAATAAACTCTTCAGTATAATGAGGAAATGCGCTGAAATTTATGGATTTACACAAAGAATTGCATATATAGATTTGGAAGATATAACTTCTGGACAAACAACATTAACAGGTTTCATGTATAAGAGATCATAAGTACACTCTAACTCCTACGGGGTCAAATTCACTTACAGTTATGTATTCAGCTGGGAAAAAGTCTAGTAAAAGAGAGATAACATCAATTAAATAATCTCTGTAAACTAATGTGTAAATTGTATCTCCAAGAAAACCGAAACCATATGATAGAATATTCAATTTTTGAAGTTCATTGACAATACCCTTCAATCTAGGTGAAAGGGAAGCAAAGAAGCTTTGAAATTTTAAGGATGTTGAAATTAAATCATTAAAATTCTTAATGGAGGTTAAATCATTGGAAATTGATGGTAAACTTATATTGCTTAAAGTATATTTTTGAAATCTATTTGTTGGAGCTCCAACAATTACAATTCTTAAATCATCTGGAAAACTAAACTTAACATATTTAGCCTTACCTGGAACACTTGGAGTTAAGAAGAGGACAATTCCACCAAGAAGTTGACTATATGTACATCCAAAACCAACTTCAAAATATAATTCCATACTATGAGATAGTAAACCAAGATCAATAGGGTTAAATTTCAAATTTAAAGCTTTTTTCAATGCACTTAAACTTGCAATTAAAACAGCTGAAGCTGAAGAAAAATCTAAACCAAAATTAGCTTCAAAATTATAATCGAAAACCCCCTTCAATCCTTCAATACCTTCATGTTTCAATGTAAATTTAATTGCTTCCTCAAGCCATGGCATATGAAGTTGTAAACTACCATAAATAAAATCCAATTTAAAATCCCTATCATAATCAACTTCAGCTATACATGAAACTCCAATAAGAGTATTTGCTAAAGCTCCAATAATACCAGATTCCAATGGATCATTGGAACGAGTAAAATTGAAGAATAATGGTAATGTAAATGGTGAAAATGATCTACCTATAGGCAATAAATTCATCTCCAATAAAGCTCTTTCTTAATAATTTCACCATATGGTTCAATTTCTTCAAATATTTCAGCTTGAAACCTATATATTTGAACATCACTATCAAGCCAAGCATCTGGCGGTAAACCAGCTTTAATACAACAATTACTTAAAAATTCTTCAGCATCCCAACCCCATTCCACAGCTACTTGTGGTAGAAGTAAACCTGAAAACCATCCTTTCTTAACAATTAATCCATCAAGTCCTATCCTAATCATTTGTGGATACATTGTAGGTGAAGGAACCCTTAAAAGTTCAGGTTCTGTAAGAACACTAACTTCAAAAACAACTTCACGAAGCTCACTTTGTTTTAATGGTCTAAACCTTGGATCAGCTGTAGCAGCACTAATGGCAGCATCTATTAAAGCTTCCACCAATGGATGTGTGGGATATGGATATCCTATACAACCCCTAAGATTCTTACTTCTAAATCCACCTTCAAACTTCAATTTATTAATAGTGACAAAAACTCCACGATTAACCTTAAGCTTCTCAGGAGTATCTGGAGGAGGATTAATCTCTACACCTTTAGTTAAATATTCTTCAACTGCTTTCCTAGCTAATTTAACCAAGAAAATTCCATCTTCAAGTGTGAATTCAACACCCATAGATTCCAACACCGAAAAGATATATGGTTAGGTGAGAGATAAGGATTATCATAAACTAGATTTTAATTTGATTTTAGAAAGTTTATATGTAATATCCCTCCAATGTTTACCAATCCAATAAACTTTACCACAACCATCACAAACCCAAAAATCATTTGAACTATACTTAACCATTTCAGGAATTTTATCTTCAACTTCATTCAATGAAACCCTTCTAAGAATATGATTACAAATTGGACATCTAGAGGAATCCATTGGAATTGATAGGTTTATTCCACAATCATCAACCAATTGTTTAAGTTGATCTTCCAATAAGCCACTTTTAATATATACCGCTTTAACACCATATTTTAAAGCCTTCCTATATAGTTGAAAATCTCTAGTTAGCAAAATTCTAGATGATTTATAAACTAGATTTATAAGTTCATCATCAGATTCATATCCCCTAAAGAATATGGCATCATAACCAAGCATTCTAAGCCATCTACAGAGTCTTCCAAGCATACTATCAACAGCGAATTCCACCAAATACTATTTCACCACCCTTACATAAGATTTCACCATCACAATAAACCATAATCCCATTAACAAATGTTGAATAAACTTTACCCTTAACTTTAAAACCATCAAAAGGTGAAAATTTAGCTTTAGAAAAGAATTTAGAAGAATCAATAACCCAATCATTATGCAAATCTATAATTGTAAAATCGGCATTAAATCCAATATCTATAGAACCCCTACCCTTAAGATTAAATATTTTAGAGGGATTGAAACTCATAAGTTTAACTAAGCATTCAATATCAAGTAATCCATGATTAACTGCAGTCAACATCAATGGAACTGTAGTCTCAAGACCTGGAACTCCAGATTTAATAATCCAAAAATCATCTCCAATCTTTTCTTCAATAGAGTGGGGTGCATGATCATCAGCTATAATATCCACAACCCCATTTGAAACTTTAACCCAAAGAGAAATTACATCAAAAATACTTCTAAGTGGAGGCTCCATCTTACCAATACCACCAAGAAATTTAAGGTAATCCCATGTTAAAAACAAGTGATGTGGAGTAACCTCACATGTAACTAAATCTTTAAAATTAGATATCAAATCAATGATTAAACCACTTGTAACATGAGCTATATGAACTCTACAATTAATATCTCTAACAAAATTTAAAATTCTAGATACAGCTTTAACTTCAGCACTTATTGGATGAGATTTTATAAAACCCATAAATTCCTTTGAAGATTTAAATTCTTCTTCCAAGGAATGTATCATATAGTAGTCTTCAGCATGAAATACTACTGGAATCCCAATTTCACTACAAACCTTCAAATACGATCTAATAGTTTCATTATCATTAGGATCAATACAACCAATAGGCCTATTAAGGTAAACTTTAAAACCAACTGGACCTAGAGAAGCTATCTCATAAATTTCACTTAAATTCTTTGGAAAGAGGGAGTAGAAACCAACATTAACATAAATCTTATTAAGAGCTAAATTCACTCTCTCCTTAAATCTTGATGGTGAATCTGTGGGAGGAGAATTATTTGGCATATCAAGTACTGTAGTGAAACCACCAGCGGCTGCAGCCATACTACCAGATTCAAAAGTTTCTTTATATGATAAATCTTGATCCCTTAAATGAACATGGACATCAATTAATCCTGGGAGAATAATTTTATCAATAAACCTATGATATTTATCAGCTTTCGGAAGATTATCTTCTAAACCAATATCAACAATCTTACCATTATCAATAGCTATAGCTCCATCCATTAACCTACCACGCCAAAAAATCTTCCCTGAAACAATAGAATCAACTAGATTCAATTAGGATACACCACAAGCAATTTTAACAAAAGCTTTTAAATCTACAATTCCAAGTACAGATCTATCTTCATTTAAAGCAATAGCACCAAGAGATTTATTTTCCACAATAATCCTTGCAATTACACCCATAGATGGATAACCATAAAAAATGGATTTTGTAAACCTCATAACATCAGAAGCCTTTAAAGATCTAACTCTAGCATCCCTATGTTGTAATGGGAATCTATCATGAATAGCCCTTAAAGCCATAACAATATCCCAATCATTAACTACACCAAGAAACTTTCCATCTTTAACTATAGGTATAAACCTAATATTCTCATTAAGCATTAACGATCTAATGTGGAGAATATTGGAATCAAGATCGACAACTCTAAATCTACGATTTATAAATCCACTAGAATCAATATTGGAATCAAAGAATAATCTTGGAATATCTTCTTCAAAGATCATTCCAATTGGCTTATCATCATATAATATTGGTAAAGCAATAGAATTACATTTTATCATTAGATTACATGCTTCAATTAAAGTAGTATCCATGGAGATCCTTGGAACATTGGTTTCCATTACACTTGAAACATATAGACTACTTAAATTAACAATTCTAACACGTTCACTCCAAATTCTATCCATAATACCCCTAATAGTGATAATACCAATAAATTTACCATTATCTACAACTGGAAGTGCACTTAAATCCTTTGAATCCATAATCTCTAAAGCATATGATAATGGTTGATCTTTATCAACATATTGAATTGGAGTTCTAGCAATTACAAAACTCTTCAAAATTAAACCTCCAAATCCCTCATAGCAACAACTTTAACTAAATCAGTCTTAGTTATAATTCCAACGAGGCTTCCAGATCCATCTATTACAGGTAAACCACTAATTCCATTATTCAACATTAATTTAGCAGCTTCCACAGCATCTTCATTAACGCCAATGGTTATAGGATTTGGAGTCATAATATCTGAAGCCACTGGAACCCTCAAAAATTTAATACTCCTCCTAGATTCATCTTCAAACTTTATTTTAGTAGGTTTATGTCCAGAAAGTCTAAAGGTTAAATCAGTCTTAGTTATGACCCCCACAGGTTTAACTCCATCCAATACAATAACTCTACTAATCTTATACTTATCAAACAATTTACCAATCCTATGAATACTATGAAGGGGGTTTACAGTAATCACTGGTGAAGACATAATTTCACCCACTTTACAAACACCAGAATAATGTTCTGCATATGCACGAACAATATCCGTTTTAGTTATTATCCCAATTAAATTACCATTACTCTCAACTACTGGTAAACCACTAAATCCACCTTTAATCATCAACATAGCAGCATTCTTCAAATATGCTCTAGGACCTATGAAAACTATGGGTGAAACCATAACTTCAGATACAAGTATACCATCAATGGGTCTAGGAGAATCCCTAACACTCTCATCCAATAAAGCTTTAGCTATATCAGTTTCAGTGACCATTCCAATGGGCTTAAAATTTTCATCAACAACAACAAGTCTACTAATATCATGATGCAACATAAGATTTCTAGCTCTAGCAAGAGTATCATTGGGATATACTACAACCACCTTTTCACTCATATAATCAGAAACTCTTAGAGGCATTTTACACACCCCTAACTTCACGACAATCTGGACATAGATATTCACCATTAAAATCTATAAGTTCATCAGACCATTCACCACAACCATCACAATACCCAGTAAGACTACCACCACTAGGATAACCATATTCAACCCCAGCATTAACCTTCATAGCTTCCAGCAGTATATCAATGATTTCAGGTGCAACTCTAAGTATATCCTTTTCAGTAACAATACCAATCATTCTATCTCCATCCATAACTATTAAACGTCTAACATTCTTCTTAACCATAATTCTAGCTGCATCTACAATTCTAGTGGAGGGATTAATGGTTATTAGAGGTTTAGACATAACCTTGGAAACACTACTATTAACATCAAGACCTGAAGCTAAAACTTTAACAACAATATCCCTCTCAGTAACTATGCCCACAGGCTTACCATAATCATCTAAAATTACAACACTACCCACATTACGATCCCTCATAATCCTAGCAATGTCAATTATAGTTGAAGAAGAAGACGCAGTAATGGGATTCTTAGACATAACGTCGCTTACAGTTAAATCTTCAGCTCTAGGGGAAACACCATACATTTCAATCCTAAACAATATATGTAAACATAAATATTTTAAGACTACTGAAAAATAAACCTAAATCCTCCACGGGGGAGTAGACGTCTAAAATCATTTATAGATAGATCTTTAACAAAGGCTTTTTGAGATTCATTTAAACCATCAGATAGAAATCTCTTTAATTGATTAAATATATCATCTAGAGATTTCTCTCCAGGAGCTAAAGTTAAAGATTTAAAACACCATTTTGAAATAGCTGAAGGTGGACCTGAAACAAGAATATAAGAATTATCTAAACTCATAATTCCAAGTGAAACCCTCAATGGAATATTATTAATGTAATTCTTTTTACCATAAATCATAAATGCACCTCTAGCTAAATACTCTCCAGAAGGAGGAGATTTAGAAACTTGTCTACCATAAACCCAAAATGCAGATGTAGATTCCAACATAGCTCTCCAAGCATTAGAGAAAGATGAAGCAAATTGTGCAGCTTCATATATTGTAGATTCAGGAATGGGATTGGAATCTGAAATTATTATGACTGAAGGGCCTCCATGAACGTCTGCATGTACATATATTCCATCATCCCTAAGCCACTTTCTAACTAAAGCTTCATTTTGAGATGCATCTCTACCACCAACAACTAGAAATCCATCTGAAGATTTAAACCAATGGAAATTCTCATACCACTTCCGCTTAACTAAACCTACAATTCTAATTGGTTTAACAATCCTCTTAGAAAACTCCTTTTCAACTTCCAATTCCATATTTTCCTCAAGAGATTTCAAAGCTTTTAAAGCTCTAGAAGCTTTAGCTTCAAGATTTTTAGCTTCATCGAAAAATTTAGATGCATTAGATGCAGCAGATTCTAAAACATTTAATGGTAGAATTTCACCCTTAAAATCTATATTTAAAATACGATTTTTAACATCAAAACCATAAATATACTTCGATAATTCTAAATCGTATTTTTCAACTTCAGCTAGAACATTACTCCAACCAACTTTAGAAGCTAAATCCCTAAAAATCCTTAAAATACCATCGAAAAAATCTAAATTCTCCATTAAAGTTTTCCCGAAAAACCTAAGTTTTTCAGCTTTATTCAGCATTTCCCCAATTAATTCATTTTGCTTTGAAATTGTAGCTTTAAATCTACCTTCAACCTCACTTCTAACCTTAGCTTTAAGTTCTTCAAATTCTAAATTCATTAATCTATGAAAGTATTCATCTACAGCACTATTGAAATCATTGAAAAATTCAGCTTCAAGATTTGAGTATATCCCAAAATCCAATGGAACTACTGAAACAATTCTACCACTACTACTAACAATTTGAGGATTAATAGATCCAGATTCAATGGAGGAAGCCATATCCAAGAGAGTATTTAACAATGCTTCTAATTCTTCACGTTTTAATTCAGAAACCTTTAAATTCTTATTTAAACCACATCTAAAACATAGTTCTTCAGCTATTTCCCCAGAAACATTCATAATCTTTGTTAAAGAGACTACGAGACTACCCTTAGACTCCTTAAAGGTTTTATAAAGTTCTTCAAAATCAACTTTAAATGGATTGAAACCTCTAATTCTAGGTGGAATATAACTTTCACCTGGAAAAAGCCGTCTAATACTAGTCTTAATAGGTTTTTGAACTCCAATTATAACGCCATTGGAATCTAAAATTAATAAATTCCCATTATCCATAATTTCAAAGATTATACTTAAACCATTATCCAATTGAAAATTAACAATTCTATCAAAACCCATTTGTGAAACATTTAAAACCTTAGATCTCAAAAGCTTAGATCTAAGGAAACTACAAAATTGACTTGGTATCTTAGGCTTCTCAAAATCAAAACCTGTAATATTAATTCTCCTACCAAATTCATATACTAAACTACATTTAACACCTCCAAACTTAAATAAGAAAATATTTTCTGAAATTCCATATATGTTGTTTATATAAGCTGTTTTAGATAGAGTGTTTAATTCTCTAACAATAGCCATTAAATCCAAGGCATTCAAAGAACGTTTAAGATAGATAACCATATTAAACCCCTATCAACTTATGTAAATGAGGGAGAAGAATAATTTAAATTTATGGAGTTGATGTCATTGCAACTTGACACAAAAATATACGTATTAAGGGGATTATTTGGACTTTTAACGTCAATCATATGTATAACAATGGATTTAAAAGATAGTATTGGAGTAATGTTTGGAATAGCAGTATACATACTCACAATACCATTAATAAGACGTATATTAAGGATAAAACCTTCAAACTTAAAAGCTCCAGAACAATTATATATAAATGGGCTTGCACCATATCTAGCATTATGGTTAATTCCATGGATCGTAGCATATACATTCCGAGTTCCACATCCAGCACCATAATTACTTCTTTAAACGCTCCTTTGAAATATTGATAAATTCATCTATAATTGCAATCCAAGCATTAATGAAACCAGATTCAAAATTGTTAATGTTATCTCTAGATAAATCCTTCTCTAATTCATTCTTAAAATTCTTTAAATCTCCTAAACTAGCATTTTTACAACGCCAATAAAATGATGAAGGATCACCCTCCCTACCAGCATTGATCATACCCTTAATTGCAAGTATAACGCCAGCACCCCAATCATCATCAATATCAAAATCCTTAAAAGACTCTGTAAAAAGTTTTTCAGCAGCAGCATAATTATCAAAGAAGCAATATCTAGCAAGAGTTGAAACATGCTTTAGAATTTTACGCTTTTTAGCACTAAGAATTGGCATAAATACCATAATAATTCTGGGCAGTTATAGATATAAAAGTTTAACATATAATAAAGCATTAAAAGACTTCAAGCATATAATCTATATGTATTAGGGTGTTCATTTTGAATTATAAAAGTCTTGAATTATTCTTTAAACCAAAAAGTGTAGCGGTAATAGGAGCTTCAAGAAATCCTGAAAAGATAGGGTATCAACTTTTAAAATCTTTAATAGAAGTTGGATATAATGGTGAGATATATCCAGTAAATCCAAAAGCTGATGAAATTCTTGGATTAAAAGCTTACCCAAACATGAGTAGTATAAAGAAGCCAATAGATTTAGCAATAATAGCAATACCAGCAGGAGGAGTGCCAGAAGTGATAAGGGAAGCTGGAGAAATAGGAGTTAAATGTGCAATAATAATAAGTGGAGGATTTAAAGAAGTTGGAGGAGAAGGAGTTAAATTAGAAGAAGAAGTTAAGAGTATTGCAAAAACTTATGGAATTAGAATTATGGGACCAAATTGTATAGGGGTGTATGATCCACATAACAATATGGATACACTATTCCTACCAAGAGATAGAGCTTTAAGACCTAAAAAGGGTGATATAGCATTTATATCACAAAGTGGAGCTATGGGGGTAGCCTTCCTAGATTGGATGACAATGGAGAATATAGGGTTAAGCTGTTTTGTAAGTTATGGAAATAAAGCAGATGTAGATGAAATAGATTTATTAGAGTATTTAATGCATGATGAAAAGAGTAAAGTTATAGCAATGTATGTGGAAGAAATAACCAATGGAAGAAGATTTATTGAAGTTGCAAGAAAAGTTTCAATTATAAAACCAATAGTAGCAATAAAAGCTGGAAGAACCATGGAAGGGGCAAAGGCAGTTTCATCACATACAGGGGCATTAGCAGGTAGAGAGGATATTGTTGAGGCAGCCTTTAAAAAGGCTGGAATAATAAGAGCATATGATACACATGAATTATTTGATTATGCTAGAGCATTAGCCACTGGAAGAATTGCACAAGGGGATAGAATTGCAATAGTAACTGATGGTGGAGGAGCAGGAGTTATGGCAACAGATAAATTAACAGATGAAAAGAGAGGTGTTGGATTAAAGCTTGCAGAATTAAAGGAAGAAACAAAAAATGAATTAAAAAGATGTATACCACAATTTGCAATACCACATAATCCAATAGATTTAACTGGAAATGCAAATCCAGAAATGTATAAAAATGTATTAGAAATCGTATTGAAAGATGAGAATGTGGATGGAATAGTAGTTATAACATTAATACATCCACCAATGATGAATGAAAAGATTGTAGATGAAGTAGAAGAGGTGTATAGAAAGACTAGTAAACCCATATTAGTAGCAGCAACTGGAGGAGCTCCAACACAGAGGGTTCTACGAGCATTTCAAGAGAGGGGTATACCATCATATCCAGAGGTTGAAAGAGCAGTTAAAGCTATGAGGTGCTTAGTTGATAGAGGTAGGTACTTAAAGAAATTGAGGGGAGATATTCATTAAGCTTATATTTATAGAAATTAAAGGATATATGGAGGCTTTAAAATGAAGGCTAGAGTAGCATTTGAAACAAAAACATATGTAATTATATTAAGCGATGAAAAATTAGAGATAGATTTAAAATCAGGTGCAAAAGCATTCTTAGAATACATGATTGAAGAACATAAAAGTCTTGAAAGAATATTTAGATGGGCTGCAGACCATCTATTCCCAAGAGACATCTATATTGAAAACATAAATAGAGCTTACCTATCACCTGAAAAAGAAGCGGTAATAGAAGAGAAAACACCAACAGGAATAAAGACTATAAAAGTTCCAGAATTAACTGAAGATCAAGCAAAAATACTTGTGGAAGCAGTAAATAAACTGTTAGAAGAAAGGAGAAAGACTTAAATAAATACATCTACTTTTTCTTTTCCTTTACAGTAAATCTATATGGACAATCCTTTGGAAGAGCAGCATTAAATATTTCAGCATACCTCCTAACAATAGTACATTCACCAATACTTTGAGCATACAAACATACACTACTACAACCAGTTAAAGCTAGATCAATCATGGAAACAAGATCCATTAATGGAATCTTTACCTCTCCTTCATTAATCAAAGAATAATCACAATTAATACATCTAAGTGAAGATTCTGAAAAGATAAGTTTTGAACCACAATTTGGACAGAAAAATCTTATGGTTTCAGGTTTAAACTCCCTTTTAGGAGGTATAAGTACTGGAACTAAGTATACCATTAAAACACTTAAAAGTAAAAATAAACCAATGTAGAAGGTTTCAACAAAATAGATTGTATTATCAAACTCCAATAATACTATACGGATATTGGGTATAAGAGTTAATGTAATGCCGAGAAGTCCAAGAGCTATAATAATCTTAGATCTACATTCATAAATAAATAAGAGAAAATCTGGCAAAATTACACCAATATAATTGTTGAAAACAAATATAAAAAATTTAAAAAAATTTTTGGGTTTAAATTGTTTACTTTGTTGTTGGTGGAACAACAGCTAGTCTCTTCCTTCTCCAAACAGTGTATTCGTAGAAGATCAAGTATAGCACTACAACTACCACTATTGGTAGTAGTATAAGTTCACCGAAGAATTCAGCAGTTCTAAATGGACGACCGAATATGGTTGCAAATACATCTAAACCGAAGGTCTCAGTTTTATCAGCAGTAATGGATATACTCTTTGAATCTTCAATACCACGGTAGTTGACTCCTACTGTGTAGGTTCCAGCAGGAAGTTCTATGCTTGCAACACCAGATTCATCACTCTCAACAGTAATGCCAAGTTCTTTAATGGTGACTGCAGTTGGACCTAGACCCTGCCCCCTACTGCCAACAACCTTGACAGTCAATGTATAGACGTTTGTGGTTGTAAGTGTATAGACACCAGTTTTATCCACAGTGAAGCTTGCAGGTGAAACACTTATACTCTTACCAAGCCATGTAACACCAGTAACAGTAAGTGTGCCAACGGGTATTTGTGTAAACTTAACTTCACCAGCAGGTGTAGTAGTTGCGGTTGCAGTGGTATCATCTGGATATTTAACTGATACTGTAGCTGCAGTTAACAATGTACCCTTTGGAGTCTTAACCACAATGGTTGCATCATAAACTTTACATTTAACAATCATTTCAGCAATATTTCCAGTAACAGTGACATCAATATCTAAAACTTTAATATCCTTCTTTGGCCATAGGGCAGTAATCTTGTAGCTCCCTCTTGGAACTAGATCCGTACTGAAGGTTCCATCAGTACCAGTAACTCCACTAACACTGTACTCGCCACCAGTAAACGTATACTTCAATCCAGCAAGGTTTCTACCAACATCGTCAGTCAATCTAAATGAAACATCAAATACATCTGTGAAGGCAGTGTAGAATACTGTTGGTTTAACAACTTTGTAGAATACCTCCTTATCATAACTGTTGTATACATCAACGCCAAGCCATCTAATCGTTATGGTATAGTTGTATGTGGTTAATGCAAATGGCATATAAACTTTGCCAGTGGAATCAACGTATCCGAAGGTTGCGATAGTACCTGCAGGTATAGTTGTACCGGAAACAGTATCTTTAACAGGCGTATACCTAATGGCATATACTAAACCATATTTTGGTGTACCATCAAATACCTTGTATAATGGTTTACCATTAGCACTTAAAGCTTGCAAACCAATGTAATTGGCGAAATTCAGTGTTACAACTATATCATCCTTATTTGCAACTGGATTACCATAAACAATTACATCATCAGCTAGAGTAACACTTAAATCTGCTGGAAGTTCACCAGCCAATGGTTTGCGATAAGCTCTGAACAAGTATTTAGTTTCATTACCCCAGAACAATGTATTGAAACCAGTTTTTCCAGTGCCATCAGTTAATGATGAAGCAACAAGGTAATATTTGCCAACAGTCTTGTTCCAGTATACGTCTACGGTGTAGCTTGCTAAACCAGCGCCAGTCCAATCAGTGACTTTAGCAGTCATATCATATGCTGCAACCTTCAAATCAAATACCATACTACTACCATCATAACTCCA
>Ga0209394_1000251_pt1 | contig 49036 bp, 51 predicted proteins | sample JNZ201metaG_FD_184122 | JGI IMG/M metagenome (GOLD analysis project Ga0209394, IMG submission 184122) | Hot spring microbial communities from Jinze hot spring, China to study Microbial Dark Matter (Phase II) - JNZ 20120812A (SPAdes) (version 3) ...
ATCTTTAAGTAGAGCTGTCGTAGTGTTCAGTGAAGATATTTGTTTATTCAAGCCTTTGCTCATGCTTCAGCTTCAGTGTTCCTCTCCTTAAGCGATTGCACACTTACTCTCTCTAAGTCTACTTCATAGGGTATTCCTAATGCATCTGCTATAGCCTTTATCTGAGCTCTTATGCTTATTAACTCCAATGCTTCAACGAGATCTAAATGATCCTTTGACGAGAGCTCGTGTTCCCTAATTTTTAAGTCCTCTAGATAAGTCACGTACTTCCTATCCATCTTAAAGAGGATCTCCTTGTGCTTCTCATTCATCACTTAAATAGCACCTCTTCATAAAGTGCTTTACTTGTAAGCAATTTTAGAGCACTTTGCCCAGTATTACTTAGTTAACCACCATTAATTGCAGACATAGATTCACGTACTTCACTCATTGATTGTAGAGCCTAGGCGTCTAACGTAAATCACTAATGCGGCCGCTGTTGTAGCAACTATTATCAATATGATGACCCACTTTAGAGTGCTATGAAATATCCCTTCATCTCCACTAATGCCACTGAGGCTGCTTGATTCTTCTAAAGTAGCTATCGGAGGAGTAGCTGTTGTCTCTTGAGGCAGCTTTATCTTAACTTCACATACATCACTTATTTTAAGGTATTCACCTCTCTTAAATAAATCCTTGACTTCCGTATTGTTGCATCCCGCTACTTCTGCTTTCTCTAAAAAGACTTTAGGCTTTGGAATATCTCTACTTACTGAGTCACTTATTATTGATATTCCAAAAACTCTCCCAATTCCTTCTACGCTCACCTCTCCCTTCGCATTAAGCACTACGTAGTATATTTTGTTTTCAACTCTATCAACTAGGAGTAGTAGCTCTACTTCACTGCCTACAACTAAGCCTACATTAGTCCAATTACTTGGGCTATGGATTAAGTAAATAGTTGGATGGCTTTCATCTGGGTCCTTGAGCACTATGAATCCATAATTGTAGATCCCGCGGTCAAGAGAGTCTAAAGCTATGTAGAAGTATGAGTAGTCGTGGAATTCAGTAATCCTTATACTAGCTATGAGTAGCAAGTAATCATTATTTAAATCAGCTTCATAATACAATGGTGCTTCAATGAGTTCCTGCGTTAATGCTGCAAATGCATTGACTGCTAGTACAACTATTGTAATAGCTACTAATGCTCTACTCAAAGCATTCAAAGCCTACACTCTCCAGCAATAGTAAGTGCTTGAGAGCCGTTATATCGTTTTAATAAAAACAAAACATTCTTTGAAGCTAGTGCTTGGTGACGAGTAATTTATTGCCATTAGTATGGGGATTGCTGGATCGGTGAGTGGCCTTCGTTTAAACATTGTTGCTTTTTGAATAACCACTCTTAAGATCCAGTTTCTCCATCAACTTACTAGCATTGTATGCATTTATGAACAGAGTCTTTGTATCTTCAATGAGCCTCCGTGCAACATCAACTTTATGCCTTAAGCCTGGAGTTAAGGCATCTGGAAACGATAGTTTTTTCAGCCTCTGATATATTTCCTCCATAACGTCTATGTATAAGTTTGCTTCATTAAATGATCCTGCTTTTATTAAATCTATGGCCAGCCTCCTCAATTCGCCGACGACGTCCCCTAAGCCTTGGAGATACGGTATGTATGGAACTCCAAGCTCTTGCAAGCCAGTGAGCTTTCTTTTATACGTTAAATCGAAAAGCATTCTTGCTTCAACGTATTCAGCTAAGCAACCATATATTAGTCCACAGTACATTAAATCAGGGTGATCGGAGAGCTTCTCTAACAAGCTCTTAACGGCTACTGAGGCTTCATTTAATAACTTCCCTGCTTCATTGAATTTACGTAAGTGCACTAACCTAATAGCTTCAGTGCTTAACCTGGTGATCTCTCTACTAACTCTAATCGCTTCTTCCCTAACTTTATCCTTAATAGTGAGGAGAGACTCTATGAGCTCTAAGTCTTTTTCAACGACTTCACTAATGCCTTCAACCAAATACTCCACCACTAACACTAGCTTAAGGAGATACTAATAACTTCACTTGATAATCCATTAAATCCCTAAACGACGTCTTTAAGAACCCATACAGTGAAGTCTTGCTTAGAAAGCTTGCGCTATAGAGAAAATCTATATTAGGAAGCTATTGAAGTAGTAATAATTAAGCCGCCGGTAGCTCAGCGGTAGAGCGCCCGGCTGTAGTGGGGGGCTTCATGGGAACCGGGTGGTCGGGGGTTCGAATCCCCCCCGGCGGATGCTGTCCTAGGTATTCCTAAGTAGTTAAATTAAACTTAAGCTTAGGGATTAACCTACGGCTTCTATTATGGGCGGTATACATACGTTGAATTCCTTGTTTCTCCTTATGACTCTTAAGTTTATGCACTCTGAATCAATGCGATCTTCTATGGATGCCCTAAGATCGCTTGGCTTCCTAAGCCTCCTTCCCTCAGCTTCAATTAACACATCTCCACGCCTTAATCCATATGATTCAGCAGGAGATCTAGGCATGACTTGGACGACTACTAGTCCCTCGCTTGTTGATAGCCCGTAAAGGCTTGCTATCTCCTTAGTTAATGGAGCTACGTATACGCCTAGCCAAGCTCTAATTGGACGCCCATACTTTCTAACCATTTCAATAAATCTCTTAACAGTATTTATGGGTATTGCAAACCCTATGCCTTGAGCGTACGGTATTATTGCTGTTGCTACTCCAACAGCTTCTCCTCTAACATTAGCTATTGGACCACCACTATTGCCTGGATTAATTGCTGCATCAGTTTGTATTAAATCCTCTAGAATTATGCCTCTCTCTTCATCAGCTATAGTTCTTCCAAGAGCGCTTACTACACCCATAGATACTGAAGGACCTGTTAAACCAAGTGGTGAACCTATTGCAAACACTATTTCACCTATAGTAATTTCATCTGAGTTCCCTATAGCAATAGGCTCTACATCCCTTCTCTCAAAGCTAACTAAAGCTAGATCCCTCGATCCATCTACAGCCACTACATCTCCTTCACTTCTAACTCCATCGCTGAAGACTACTATTACTCTAGATGCATTGCTGACAACGTGTGCATTTGTAACTAAGAGGCCTCTATTAACTATGAAGCCTGAGCCTGCGCCTCTTACAACTCTTGGCCCAAAGAATATGTCGAAGCTTGGAATCTCCGTATATATCGTTACAACGCTTCTCGAAGTCCTATCAATGATTTCTGAAATACGCTTGCTCAAGTACTCTACATCCATATTCAAATTAAACACCACATTCACTTACATGTTTCACTTAATTAATTATAAAGCTTCATTATGCAATGCCTTAAGTGCGTTGAGAGCATAGCTTAAAATCCCTGGAAAACCTAGTTAAGCTATAGCAGCCGGGTCGTCTAGCGGCCAAGGATGCGGGGCTTTGGTCCATTTAGGGGGAAACCCCGTGACCGGGGTTCGAATCCCCGCCCGGCTATTACATGGTTAAACAATGATGCTTAACGATAAAATTTATAAGGATGTTTGAAAAAGAGTGTTCAATGTCTGAAATTTAAAGTTTCCTGGTCATAGTTATGAGTGAGAATGCATCTCAATCTACTGATAGCAGTAAAGGAAAGAAGTGTTCTGAAGACAAAATCATTTTTGATCCTGAGAGAGGAGAATACATTTGTGAAGAAACAGGAGAAGTCATTGAAGAGAGAGTTATTGAGGAAAAACCTGAGTGGAGAGCCTTTACTCCAGAGGAGAGGGAGAGGAGAAGTAGAATTGGAGGCCCATTAACAGCCACAGTCCATGACATGGGGCTTTCAACAGTAATAGATTGGAGAGACAGAGATGCTACTGGGAAAAGACTTGAGTTAAGGCGTAGGCTAGAAATGCAGAGGCTTAGGAGATGGCAGACTAGAAGTAGGATACAAAGCAGTATGGAGAGGAACTTAGCTCAAGCAATGAATGAACTTGACAAAATCTCCGATCAATTGGATCTCCCTAGAAACGTCAGGGAAGAAGCAGCTAGAATATATAGAGATGCTGTTGAAAGAGGGTTTGTGAGAGGTAGGAGTATTGAAAGCGTAGTAGCAGCTGCAATATACATTGCATGTAGAGAGCTGAAAGTGCCGAGGACTCTTGACGAAATAGCTACATTCACTAGAAGTTCTCGAAAGGAGATAGCTAGATGCTATAGATTGCTGTTAAGAGAGCTGACAGTCAATGTACCACTACTCGATCCAGTTGACTACGTGCCAAGAATAGCTAGATCACTGGGTTTAAGCGGAAACGTCATAAGGAAGGCTGTTGAAGTAATAAATACAGCTAGAGAAAAAGGGTTAACGGCTGGAAAAGATCCAGCTGGATTAGCTGCAGCAGCTGTTTACATAGCATCACTGCTATGCAATGAGAGAAGGACGCAGAAGGAGGTAGCTCAAGTAGCTGGAGTAACTGAAGTAACTGTAAGAAATAGGTATAAGGAGTTAGCAAAAGAAGTTGGTTTAGAGACGTCTATTCAAGAAGAATGAGATTAATTAAAAAAGACGTTGTTTTATAGAATTAATCCAAGATCATTACGTTTTCCTCAGGGAAGCCGAGTTCATTTATAAGTAGCTCCTTGACTCTATGTCTATGGTCTCCCTGAAGCTCTATCCGTCCTTCCTTAACTGTTCCTCCAGTAGCTAGTTTGCTCTTAAGCCTTGATGCAAGCTCCTTTAACTCATGATGATCAGCATTTATTCCCTCAATAACTGTTACTTCCTTTCCAAACTTCCTCTTATCTAACCTAATCTTTATGAAGTGCTGCTCCCTAAATAACTGTTCGCATAACTCTGGTGGAAGCCCTCTACATACAGTTTCTAAATATTTCGCCATTTCCTCCTGCTCCTTAGTTACTCTACAGTATTATCTAAGGTAGATACCTTTATTAAAGTTGCTTCCCTTTGATATTCAAGCTTAGGTGAGGGATGTGCCTAGGTATCTATGCGGAAAGTGCGGTTACATATTTGATGAATCAGAAATGCTTAACCTAGGTGGCAGAGTTATGTGCCCTAAGTGCGGCTATAAAGTGATATATAAAGTTCAGAGGGAGTTTAGAGTAGTTAAGGCACTATAAGTCTCTTGGCTAATGTACATGAGTTGATGAAACTTTTGTAAAGTTCTTAAAGCCTATAGGCCTGAGACTCAGCCATTATAGAGAGAACATAGGTTGTACTTCGCGCACTTCATTATTACTCAATACGTCTTTCTCTCCTTCTTTCCTACTTCATCTCTAAAACACCATATTCCTTCACCAAAGTCTAGTACAGCTATATTTAATTTACTCGCTAGTTTATCGCTTATCAACGGTTCTTCAGCGCCTTCACTTATAGTTGCATCGGCTTCTACAGGTCCGACTACTCTGTCATCTTCAATAACTGAGACTTTTAAGGCTCTGGAAATTTTTATGAGATGTACTGTAGAGCCATTGGCTAAAGTATATTCTTTAATAGCTGCCGTTGTTGGCGGAGGAAACAACTTTAGCTCTCTTGCAACAGATATAGGTAAGAGTATTTCAGGTTTTAGAGTTTCATAACCACTATTAAGAAGGGCGATAACTTCAACTACACCCATGCTATGTTCTAACATTAACTTGAGTCTTACCGCCAGTAGACACCACCTCGTATTTGGGATAGATCCTGCCGATTCTGAGCCTAAAGTTTTCACGTATATAGCCTATTCTCTCAACCATGGCCTCACAGTCCATAGCGCTTTACTATAACTTTTACTCTAAAGGATTAATTAATACTATTGCTTCACATTTTGCCGTGTTATGTTAATGATGAGAGTATGTGTGTTTAAAACTCATAGTCTACCCTTAAGGTGGGCTGCTGTGAGCTAGAATTTAAACCAGTACCCTAAGCCTCTGACGTGAATGGAGTAGGAGTAATGTATCCAAGAATTAGCGTTAGGCTGTATTTAAAGTAGATCTCGCTAACTCAAGTGAAGACATTTCCACGATCATTTTTGCAGCTAGAATGCTTGTTATATCTGATGGATCCTTAAGTGGATTTACTTCAACTACGTCAAAGCCGGCAACTCTTAACTCATTGCTTAATATTAGCTCCTTCAATACTTTCAAAAGCTTTCTAGGAGTTATGCCTAGGGGCTCTGGATTGCTTACTCCAGGAGCATATGATGGATCAAATGCGTCAAAATCTATTGATATATACGCTTTATCCACATGCTTAAGCAACTGTCTTACTTCATTAACTATTTCACTAATGCTTCTATCCTCGAAAAGCTCTGAGGAAATAACTTTTAACCCACGCTTCTTTGCATAAGAACTTTCCTCAGATGACCATGCTCTAACGCCTATGTACAAGGGGTTTAATCCAAGTTCTTCAACTATTAATTTATTGAATGAGGCGTGGCTATACCTATAGCCTAAGTAATCTTCCCTTAAGTCTAAGTGAGCATCTACAACTAAGTAGCCTACATCTTCTTTAAAAGCTCTAAGAACTCCATAAGTAATTGTATGTTCTCCTCCAATAATTGAAAGAATTCTCTTCTCATTCAACACACTGCTAACTACGTTAGTTAACGTGTTGAGAGTCTTTTCTCCATCGCCTAGTGTTACAGCTAAATCCCCTATGTCATTAAAGCCCACTAACTCAAGATCTATGCCTGTAAGCACTGAGTTTAACTCTATGTTACAAGCAGCATCCCTAATTGATTGAGGAGCAAACCTAGAGCCAGGCCTATAGGATGAAGAACTATCGTAAGGAACTCCAATTATAGTTATAATGGATTCAGGGTTTCTTAAGCACCCGAATGCTCTAGTTTCACTCAATAATTCATTCCGCATTTTAACCCCCCATTCTAGCTCATAGTACAACGTATATTGAGTTAATAAGACTATTAATGTAGCTCTCTATAGACATCTATGAACTTCTTATACCACTCCACGTACTCCTCCATAGTTACGATATGTATTTCAAATGGGTTTTCAAAGCCTATTTCCCTAGCTATTGCTGCAAGCAACTTTCCTCTATACGAAGTGTTTTTAGCATACTTTGTAATGAGCAATACATCTATGTCGCTGCTAGGCGTAATGCTGCCACGTACATAGCTTCCAAAGACTATTAGCCTACAATCCGGGTCTAATTCCTTACATACCTTCTTTATTTTCTCAAGATATATCTCTACATCTCTAAGATAATTCTTTACTTTCTCTACATACTCTAGCTCTAGATCAATTAACGTGATTCCAGGCATTTAAATACCTCGAGAACTTTTTCACTTAGTTTTAAAACTCTTGATGCAATCTCATGATCATACTCTCGAGGGAGATAGCGAGATGAAATATAGGATTCTTCTAAAAGGTAAAGCGCCTCTAAGTTACTATCAATAAAGTCCTTGAGCTCATTGCCGCCATATACTCTAACAAGATCTTTCAGCAATCTAATAATGGAGTGAGTCTTAGGATAGTCCCCAATTCTCCTATATAATAGGTACTTTGAATAAAGTTGAATGAACTGCTCTACGTGGAATAACGTTAGATCGTAATCCCCTTGATCAAAGTTATTCTTAGCATTTCTTAGGAAAGATAAAGCTCTCTTCTTAAGTAATTCGTAACTCATTAAACCACACTCGAGGTAACTTAACTCTGTCTTAAATACTGTGCTGAATAAAATAATTAACTCACGTTAGCTCCATAGAGCCCTCGTTTCGCCTACAACAATTTAACTAAATCGCCATAATTATTAAATCTATCAGTGAGATAACTGAATACTCTTCAAAGCTTATAATCCTATTCACTAACTACCTACTTTTCAGTATAGAATTAATTTTGAGCTGCCAATATACGGGAGGCGCAAGGCTGTATGCTAGAGGATCAATGGGATGAGTTTAACAAATTGTTGAGGAATAGAGGATACTTATGGCCATCTTATGAGATATATGGAGGAGTCGCTGGACTCTACGACTTTGGACCAGCTGGAACACTTCTCAAAAACAACATTATTGAACTGTGGAGAAAGCACTTCATATATAGGCAGTACGGCTTGGTTGTAGAAATAGAAACACCTATGGTAACTCCTCAAATAGTCCTTAAAGCAAGTGGGCATGAAGATCACTTTACAGATCCTGTTGTTGAATGCTTAAAGTGCGGTAGAGTGTATAGAGCCGATCACTTAGTTGAAGAGTCTACTGGAATAAAGGTAGAGGGATTGTCGCTAAGAGAGATAGAATCCATCATTAATGATAAGGGAGTGAAGTGTCCAATTGATGGAGGAGAACTCTCAGCACCTAAACACGCTTTACTACTATTTAAAACAGAAATAGGCCCATATAAAGGAGCTTTAGGCTACATTAGGCCTGAAACAGCTCAGGGAATGTTTACTTCGTTTAAACATGTGCTTGCAGCTATAGGTGAAAGACTTCCAATAGGCATAGCTCAAATAGGCAAGGTTGGGAGAAATGAAATATCGCCTAGACAGGGCCTCGTCAGGCTAAGGGAATTCACTATAATGGAGTTAGAGTTCTTCTTTGATCAATCCAAGAGTTCTGAGGAATCCATGGAGTACTTAACTGATGAACTGCTTGACGTAAAGCTTAGAGTACTGTACAACGATTTAAAAGTCGCTGGAGTTAAGGAGCCTGTTGAAGCACCTCTAAGGGAGTTTCTTAATAAAGGAGTAATAATTAATCCATGGCTTGCTTACTGGATGGCTGTTGGGCAAAAGTTTGTTGAGAGTCTCGGGATCCCTAGAGAGGCGATATACTTTGAAGAAAAGCTCCCGCATGAAAGAGCCCATTATTCAGCTCAAACATTCGACCAACTAGTGTATAGCAAGAGATATGGGTGGATTGAAGTAGCTGGCTATGCGTATAGAACTGATTATGATTTAAGAGGCCACATGACTTATTCAAAAGCAGATCTCACTTATTTTAAGAAGTATGAAAAGCCTGTGGAAGGCATCTCAAGAAAACTCGTGCCAGACGTCGTTAGTATAAAGAGGGACTTCAAGGAATCTGCACCACTAGTGTTGTCTGAGGTGTTTAAACTAAGCAGCGATCTCTTAGAGAGATCGTTGGAGGCGCACGGGTATGTAGAGGTGGGCGGAATTAAGCTTAACAAAGATTATTTCATAGTTAGAGAGGAGAAGACGTTAATCCATGGAGAGAAAATAGTGCCACACGTAGTGGAGCCCTCCTTTGGCTTAGAGAGACTCATGTACGTAGTCTTAGAGCATTCATTCAGTAAGGCAAGCGATGGCAGAATAGTGATGAAGTTCCAAGTAGAGTTAGCTCCATATAAGGCAGCAGTCTTCCCACTAGTTACGGGTAGGAAGGAAGCGCATCAAAAGATAAAAGAGCTTGCAATAAACATTTATAGAACTCTACTCAATTCTTCAATACCAACGTACTATGATGAAGAGGGAAGCATAGGTAAGAGATACGTAAAATCGGATGAATATGGAATTCCATATGCAATTACTGTAGACTATCAATCAATAACCGATGGAACTATAACCATAAGATTCCGCGACACTAGAAGCCAAGTTAGAGTAAGTATAGATGAATTAAAGGCGGTTCTAAGTAAATTAATTAGTACTGGCGCTCAGTAAGCCCGTAAAGTACTTATTTTCCCCAAAACAATCTAGGATTACAGTGGGAGGATTTGAAAATGATCTACGGAAGCGGGGAAGCGAGCAGTTCTAAAAGTGATGAAGCAGGAAAGAAGCCAGATATAATAAAGCTCCTCACCATAGTGCCTCCTGCATCAGAGCTAAAGCAAGCAAAGGCTAAAGTTATTGAAAGAAGAGTGAGAGTAATTTACGATGATCAATTGCCTAAGGATGTAGCCAAAATTTCGCAGGAGCTGGCTAGTGAAATAAGAGTTAGCGAAGGAGACTCAGTTGAAGTAATTGTTGGAGGGAAAAAGAAGTTTGTGTATAAAGCATTAATAGCCAGCGGCATTCAATTCAATACAGTATACTGTAATTCTGAGGAACTGAGGCTAAATGGTGTAGCTAACAATAGCATTGCAACTATTAGGAGAAAGGCGTGAACTACTTGAGTTTAATCAATGACCTTTTAACTAGCTTAAGGAAGTCCATTGAAAAACTTGAGAGTGGAATAGATCTTGGGAAGAGTGTATTAAGTGAATATAGGGCGCTTAAATCAACAGACCGCATAAATACTCTGGCTGAACAACTTAAGCTTGCATTAAAGGAATTCAATAAATTTATGGAGATGTACCAAGAAGCGATCCCAGAGCTAGATTCATCAATTTCATTTCAAGTAAGCACATTTATGAGCTACGTAAGGCTAGTAAGCCTGCCATACATAAGTGATATACTTAGTGAATTAATTAGAGATCTAGAATCTAATGGAAGTGCAAGGTATTTAAATATAGTGAGGGAGCTGATGAACGACGTCAGTAAAGCAATTAAAGCAGTAGACTCTGTGGACTTGATTACTCATAGCACTTCTTAACGTTAATCAGCTCTCCAACTACATGCCTTGATCTAACATCAGTTATCCTTACTGTAGCAATACATCCACTCCTCAACTCATTGGAATTACCAATGAATACGACTGGCCCATGATCTACTGGATATCCATAAGCTCTTCCTTTAACAACTAAAGTGAGGACATCGATAGACTTTCCTAAGTAATTCTTTTTAGCTAACGCATTAAGCCTATTTACAAATGCCTTAAGTTCTTCTATTAATTCAGCGTATTCTCCAATGCTTGGTTTAAGGAACTCGAATGAAGTCAATGGAAGTGGAGTGAACTTATATAAAGTAATTTTCTCTACTCCAGCCTTAAATAGCTTGGGCATAGCTGAAATAGTCTTTAAATAAATCTCTCTATCAACATAAGGTAAGCCGTACATTATGTACACATAGGGCCTAATGCCATGCCTCTGCAGCAGCTTCACTCCTCTAATGACCTCCCTTAAGGTTATGGGCTTACCGAGAACTTTGTCGTTAAATTGGTCTACGCATGTCTCAAGACCTATGTTCACAGGAGTTCCCTTAAGATAAGTGCCAAGTAGTTTAGCCACTTCTTCATCTATAAGACATGCCTTTACGTTTTCAACAAAGATCCTTACTTCTCCTGAGCTTACTTCATCTATATTGCTTATCTCCTCAAGCAGCCTCTCTAGAGCATCTAAGTTAGCTTTAGGCATACATGGATTAGTGAGTGGCTTAGGTTTAACCAGCCAGTTTCTCCCATAGTCAAGGAAGTCAGGCGCACTTAATACTATTCTCCTTGCTCCACGTCTTATTAGTTCCTTCACTTCATTAATTATTGAGCTTTGAGATCTCGATCTCGGGGGTCCGTGGATTACAGCTACACTACAGAAGCCGCAGCCAGGCATTATTTTTGCAGGACATTCAAGTCTTTTTAGAAGATCATTGCTTCTGCAATTATAGCACTTTAAGCAAGCCCTACTAGAGTCTAAGTTCACCATAGGTCTTGAGAAGTTGCTGCACCCTCTAACGACTTCGACATAAAACCTGTAAATCCATACATTGTCGTAAGCTTCATTAACTCTAGTGAATGGCTTTACTGAATTAAGTACTTCCTCTGATGCATATTCAGGAAAGCCTGTGAAAACTATCCTGTCTCCGGCTCTATACGCAATTCCATCAATATCGTGGAGCTCATGGAACTCCCTTTGAATAAGGGGGCTTAACCCTTTAGTTAATAGCTTGCTTAAAGTCACTTCTGCCTCTCCTACTACCACAAGATCTACTTCAGGCAACTTGAGCATTACTTCGTAGAATTCAGATGATATAGGTCCACCGACTATTCTAACAGCATTTTTATTCCTTATAAAAGCCCTCTTCAAAATTCTTTTAAGAGAACCTAAGTCTGAGGACATGGCTGAAGCCATCACTAGGTCGTACTCCGTGAAGTCAACGCTTCTCATAGCTTTTTCATAACTAATTAAATCTACTTCTATTCCCAAAGACTCAGCTACTCCAGCTACTACTCTAGGTCCTGCTCCAGCTACGTCAAAGCTTGTGTACTTGCCTCTACTAGCTCTAGCTAGAAGATCTATGATTATTGCCTTCAAGACTTTCACTAACAAAGTATATAAAAGTCAATCCTTATTAACTCTAGTTCCGTAGTTCAGCTGGGTGCATAGATTGGCTGAGTACAATGAGACTATTGCCGAGATGAACTTGTTTGACTCTCTCACAAATATGTTGAAAATAGTTGAGGATTCGATTAAAGGGCTATCAAACTTCTTAAGCGCACTAAGTAATGAGAGCTCACAGAAGCTATATTCATTACACCAGCAGATAAGGAGCTTAAAGGAGAAAGCAGATCGCGTGAAGCTCCTACTAGTAGAATATACTGTAAGGCTAAGTATACCTGCAGAAACAAAGGATCTTTATACAGCTATAGCCATAGGCTTAAGTAGGTTGACTCAATTAATTGATGGCTCGGCATATAGACTCTATATGGCTATAGCGAACAATCACAGCATAGACGTAGATCTTCAGCAAGAACTAGTGAAGTTCTCTGAAGGCTTGGCTGCTGAATTTAATTCCTTAGCGACATCCCTTAACGGTTTAAGAAGTGATCCTAGGAAAACGCTGAGGGACGTTGATAAAGTATTTAAGTATGAGGAGGCTCTAGACGACACATATAGAGCCCTTGAATTAAAGATATATAGGAGGCTTCAGGGAAACGTGCCTGCATTAATGTTACTAAAGGAGTCCCTAGACTTCATGGAAAATGCTGCAGACGTCATTAAAGAACTTGGGGAGACGTTATTGTACATAGCTTTACAGAGAGCTGTTATAGCTTAGGGGAACTTTCTTGGCTTACTATAGTGAAGTTAAGTGCGATGGCTACTTAATGTACAATAGAGTAGTCATATTAGACAATGAGTGTTCAAATAAAATATACTGGAACGGCTTCTACGGCTCCTTCTTAGGAGTATCTAAGCCAAAGGAGAAAGATATTAAGGCCCCCTTAGAGCTCTCACTAGTAGAAGCCCTATACTTAGTTGAAGCAGATAAGTTAAGGGTGTATAAAGGATCTAGAGAACTAAGCTTAAAGGAACTCGAGGAATATGCATCAATGACTGTGCCTCGCTTCTCAGAATTATACAAAGTATATAAGGATCTGAGGAAGCGTGGATATGTATTAAGGCGTGGACTAAAGTTTGGATGCGACTACTTAGCTTACGAACATGGGCCTGGAATAGATCATGCTCCATATGGAGTCCAAGTAGTATCAATGACTTCTAGCGTAGATCCCATAGATTTCGTGAGAATGGGTAGGCTTCTTCACTCAGTGAGAAAGAAATTGATCATAGCCATTGTAGATAGAGATGTGAGCCGCTATCTATTGCTTAAGTGGTGGAAGCCCTAGTTCCTCAAAGATTTATATTTGTTTAAAAAGATAGATGTATGATGCTGCTACAAGTGCTGCATGGAAAGAACCACGTGGTGTCCTAAGTTGAGAAATGCACCTTCTAAATTTAGGAGAGATTCATCTAAGAATACTAAACCTCATGAGTTTCGCGATAGAGATCGGGACTATGGTGATAAGCGCTTCCCTAAAAAGGAGCTTAAACCTATGCCTATTAATGGTATGTGTACACCTCTATGCATGCTATTCCAGTGTACTCAGAGAGCTATGATATTTCAGCAGAAGATTCAAAAAGGCATTAGGCAAAGAGTCATATACTGTAGACTTACTGGAACGGAGTGCACAGGCCATGAATGTAGATATGCATCGTGTAAACTAAACGCTCTTCTACCTGATGGAAGGTGCGCTAAAGCATATGAGAGAAGAGTTGAAATAAGCGATGAAGTTCTATTCAGGGAGATGAAAATGGTTGAAGACATAGATATTGATTAAGCTCTCTAATCAGCTATTATGGGCTCAGCTTCTTAGATATAATGTCGGCTTCATGTGTTGGCAAAGGCAGTTTAACTCCAGGTTTAAGCATGCGTTCAATGAGCTTGACAGCACTCATTAAGCTAACTCCGTATCCTATGCTTACGTAAAGTCTTGTTCCATCATGTTCTATTAAGGCACCAACTCTTCTCCCATGGGCCACTATGAGCTCTCTTCCCTCAATAAGCTTAACTTCTCCGTAAAGTGGCTTTTTAGCTACACCTATTGAAGCTGTTTTGAGTACAAGCCCTATGTGAGTAGCTATTCCAAAAGCCCTTGGATGTGAAAGGCCGTGGCCATCGACAACTATTAGATCTGGTTTCTCAGGCAACTTAATTAAAGCTGAGATTAGTGCTGGAGCCTCCCTAAACGCTAGTAAGCCGGGTATGTAGGGTATTTGAGGCGTCTTCTTAGAGGTAGAGTACGTAACTAACTTAAGTGAGCGTGCATCTAAGAGTACTGCTACTCCAATTACTTCATTCTTAAAGTAGCTTGCATCTACTCCACTTACATATGTTAATTCACTTAAATCTATGTCAGGATACTTGTCAAGTTCTCTTAAAGCCTTCTCTCCAAGTAACTTTTGAAGCCTTTTGGCTCTTTCAACATCTATCAATAGGCTACCTCTTGAGCAGCTTTTCCTCTAGGATATATCCACTACTAGTGATCACTAGTATGTCGACTCCATCGCCTGATACAGCGTCTCTCTCTATGGCCTCCATGACGGCTTTTACAGCGAGTTCTTTTGCCTCACTGACATTTATGTCATCTCTATATGCAGGCTCAATTAATCCCATAGCTATTGGAGCTCCTGTTCCAGCGGCAACATACTTATCCTCTATAAGGCTTCCAACAGGATCCAATAAGTATATCCTTGGCCCGCTTTCATCAATGCCGCCGACTACTGTCTCAACATAGAATGGTAGTACTTTATATGAGAATAGGAGCACTGATAAGTACTTTGCAAGAGATCTTACGCTTATAGGTCTACCTACTTCAGTTTCATAGTATTGGGCTTCAAGCCTAAGTATTTTTAATAGCCTTTCCATGTCTCCATAGATTCCCGCAAACCCTACTCCAATAGTATTAGTTACTGGGTGAACTTTTTTAGCAGCTTTACTTATGATGAAGCCTCCATAGGATAGCCTCTTTTCACCAGCTATAGTGACTCCATCCCTTGCCCTAATGGCTACAATAGTTCCTCCAATAATTCCCTCACTCAACACTCTGCCCCCGCAATACCTTTAACTAAAAGGGGGACATAGGGTAATAAAAGTTGTTGTTCTAATTAATTTCCCAAAAGTAGTTTCGGCCAACTCTTTCCCTAAAGTCCAGTGAAGCTTACTCGTTAAAGTGGCTTAATTAAAGAGAAGCCCAGGGAGATGCATTGGCTAAGTGTAAAGAGGAAGTGTGGGATTACGACAACGGTTTTGTAATATGTGTTGATACAGGTGAAGTAATAGATAGAATATATGATTACAGCAATCGTGGGATTGATGTTGAGGAAACGCGTAATAGAGCAGAGGTACTTAAGGTAAGAAGAAGTTATTCAAGGAAGTACCGTGACTACCTAGCGTTAGAGAGACTTGCTAAAAGGCTTACTGAGGGAAAGCCGTGGCTTAAAATAGACTATGTTAAGCTGTATGAGCAGGGGAAGCTTATAAAGACCATTACATCCTTAAGGAGCACTAGAGCTATAGACAAAGTCATTAATGGAGGAATCTACGCAGTGCTTGATAAAGTACTTAAAGTAATTGAAGACGTTGAACCTGCAGCATTAGCTAGAACTGATAGAGCTAAATATGCTTTAGCATACATAGTTTACCTAAAGACCTTGGGGAAGTGCGTGGATCTCTTGAAGCTCGCAGAGATGTTCAATGTAAGTCAAACAACTATTAAGAGACTTGAGGAAATAGCGAATAGAGTGTATTCTAAAGCATCTACACCCCTGCTCTTAGGCAAACTTGTGTTTTAGGAGCCTTAACTTCACTTCATTCATAAGCCTCTCTAATCCTAGGCCGCTTAGAGCTGATATTTCAAGTACTTCCCCTAAATTCAACTCCTTCAATAGATATTCTTTTGCTTCCTCAACTTTTTCCCTTGGAGTTACATCAATTTTGTTTACTGCAACAATAACTCTCTCACCGCTTACCTCCATAACTTCCCTAAGGACATTTAATTGTTCTCTAAGTGTGTAGTAAGAGTTAGGTGAAGCATCAAGTAGGTATATAATTAAGTCAGCTAAGTGCCTTAGGGCTATCAGCGCTTTTCTCTCAATAACATTTCTCTCAATAATAGGCCTGTCGAGCACTCCGGGAACATCTATGAAAACTATCCTTACGTCATTTAGAGTAGAGTGGCCTACTACGATGTCCTTTGTAGTGAATGGATGTATACCTACTTTACTCTTAGCAGTCGAGATCTTGTTTATTAAAGTGGATTTACCTACTTGAGGTAGACCAGCTATAACTACTTTAAGTTCATCTGCGCTCACCATAGGCATTTTTGAAACCTCAATTAATGCATTCACTAAAACATTGTGAGTAGAGGCCATTCTCTTCAATAGAGAGATCATTCTTCCAGAGCACTTTCTGAAGACTTCCTTAACTTCGCTATCGCTTTGAGATGCACTAAGATCTTTTTTGCATTCGCGAAGTATCTTGCGCGCAATGAGCTTCCTTGACTTATAGCGCTTAACTAATTCAGCTGGATCAAGATTGCTAATTAACTTGAACATTTCAACATAGAAGTCTCCTAAGCTAGTTAGGAGTACAAGTGCTTTTTCAGACTTAGAGAGCTCAGATAAGATAATGATTTGCACTATGTTTAGCTTTCTGAAGCTCCTTAAACGCTCCCTAGTGACGCTGTTCCCATGCTTAATGCTGCCCAGATCTATTTTTCTAACTTTCCTACCGATAAACTCAATTAACTCGCCTACTTTACGCGGTATATGAGCTCTAAGATCCTCTGGTGTAGGCACTTTGAACAACCAGCTTAATCTACTGTAGCTATGGCTATAATAAGTAATAAGTTTCATTAAGCAGATCAACAGATGCTTAGCTTAGTAAAAGTATTTAACCTAAAGTTGTTGTGTGAGTGTTCTCGAGGTATAGGCTATGCCCATACAGGACGGTGACTTCGTACTCTTAGATTATGTCGCTAAGGTGAAGGAGACGGGGAACGTAGTTGATACAACTATTGAAGATGTAGCAAAGAGGGAGGGAATATACGATTCAAGTAAGACTTATGGACCCATGTTAGTAGTAGTTGGACGTGGATGGATTGTTAGAGGCGTTGAGGAAGCTCTAAAGCAGTTAGATCCTGGCGTAGAAGTAGAAGTAGAAGTTCCACCTGAGAAAGCTTATGGAGAGAGAGATCCTGGTAAAGTCAAGATCCTTAGCTTAAGGGAGTTCAGGAAGAGGGGCTACGAAGTTAGCGTTGGAGACGTAGTTGAGTACGGAGGCTCAACTGGAGTCGTTAAAAGCATTAGTGGTGGACGAGTAGTAGTTGATTTCAATAACCCACTAGCTGGAAAAACACTTGTATATAAGCTTAGAGTAGTGAAGAAAGTAGAGGATTTAAATGAGAAAATAGCTGCATTGGCTTCAAGAAACCTTGGAGTAGGGCTTAGAGAAATAGAGGTCTCCTATAATAGTGATGAAAGGAGCGTTACAATAAAGCTGAGCCCGAGCATAGTGACGAAGAAGGATATACAGTACTCAAAAGTAGCTTTAGTCTCAAACATATTTGAGTTATTCAAGGACTCTGTAGCAAAGGTAGTATTCCAAGAGGTTTTTGAAAAAGCTGAGCAGAAGCCTAGTCAATAACGCCTGTTTCTCTAGCAAGTCTTTCAGCAGCCTCCCAAGCAAGTCCATTTTCTCCAAGAATGGTGTACCTAGGCCTTATTGTATGAGCTATAGTTAGTGCCTTAACTATGGCTTCACTCGGTACTCCAAGCTCCTTTGCATTTGTTGGAGCGCCGAGCTTCCTCAATACTCTTTTAACGAGCTTCCACTTAGGGTCACCGTATAGGTATAGCATCATTATTGTTCCAACACCTACCTGCTCTCCATGAAGGGCCGGCTTAGATGCAACTACGTCTAATGCATGGCTGAACAAGTGCTCTGAGCCGCTGGCTGGTCTAGTAGAACCAGCTATGCACATAGCTACTCCACTGCTTATTAGAGCTTCTACAAGAACTCTCACTCCTTCAGTATTGCCGCTTGCTATAGCTTCATGGTACTTTAAGACGTGTTTAGCTGAGAGAAGAGCTAGTTGAGCAGCGTACTCACCATAGTATTCTCCCTTTAGTCTATGCGCAAGCAGCCAGTCTTTAGTTGCAACAAGCTTACCTACAAGATCTCCTACTCCAGCTATGTTGAGCCTTCTAGGAGCCTTAGCTATAATGCTTACGTCAGCGATTATCATAGTTGGTGTTACAGCTTTTACACTAGTAGGCTTTTCAAAGCCCTTTAAGCTTACAAAGGGGCTGGTTATCCCGTCATGGCTTGCTGCAGTTGGAATACTAATGAAGTGCTTTTTAAGCTTTGAGGAAATATACTTAGCTATGTCAATGGATTTTCCTCCGCCAATGCCTATTACTGCCTTAGGGCCTATTTCACTTACTTCTATAAGTATGCTTTCAGCTATATCTCTTGAAGCACTTTCAACTAACCAGTAGTGGACTTCATAGCCATTGTCTTTCAATAATTCAATAATTCTTCTACTCACTAAGTCAAATACATGGGGGCCAGTTATTACAGCAATATTCTTCTTCTTTAAGCCGAGCTCATTTAAGTAGCTTGGAATTTCATCAATAATGCCGCCTCCAACTACTACTTTCTTAGGTAACTCAATATAGTGTCTATGGCTCAATTCATGTAACCACTCTACAGCTATACTCACAGTCTTTCGCCTTTCCATTAAATCTCTAGCGCTCCATGAATAAATATAACTAAAGCTATATATCAAGAATCCAGGGGTGTAATTCATTGCGTAAATACAAGGGCGTTGAGTCAAAAACAACTACTGTTGGAATAAAGTTGCGTGACTACGTTATATTGGCAGCTGATAAGAGGGCTACTGCTGGACTATATGTAGCGCATAAATATGTTGACAAAATTATTTTCATAAAGGACTACGCTGCAATAACTATGTCGGGCCTAGTAGCTGATGCACAGTACTTGACTGAAATAGCTAAGTACATTTCATCAGACATGGAGCTATCAATTGGTGTAAGGCCATCGATAAGGAGCATTGCATCGTACGTTTCACTGCTTTTATCAATATACCTTAGGTACATCCCATTTGTAGTTCAAGCAGTATTAGGAGGATATGATAGTGCACCAAGGCTCTACTACATAGATATGCTGGGCACTTTAAGTGAAGAGGACTACGCTGCAACAGGCTCAGGATCCCCTATAGCTATAGGAATCCTTGAACAATACTACGATAAAAACATGGAGTTAAGTGAAGCTAAGAAGCTAGCAGTAAGTGCAGTTAAGTCAGCTATAGAGAGAGATGCATGGACGGGGACGGGAGTAGATGTTGTAACCATAGGCTCTAAGGGAGTAACTAAGGAAACTATCCTATTTAGTAAAGTACATGCAGTTAAGCAGTAATAACTGCGATCATGGATTCCAATGCTTGGTTCACTTATCTAGAGCAGCCATCAATTACAGTAGAGCTTAAAAGCTAAGCTATGACACATTAAGGAGTTTAAGCAGAAAGTATACGGAAAGTATATAAGTCTCTTATACATGTTAGGAAGTAGCGTTAAGTCTATCGTTTAATTAAAGAGATCCTTATTGCCTGTTATAGATGTGATAGGCTATGGCGAATTCAAGAAAACTAATGTTGATAGATAGATCGAGGGCGACCATACTTAGGACTCTTATAAGTGAAATACCTCCTGAAGTAGGCATAACTAGAATTGAATTCATTGGGCCGGAGATATCAATATTCATTAAAAATAGAGCTGCTATAGTTGATAAACTAGACTTAATAAAGAACGTTGCTAAGAAGCTTAAGAAAAGAGTTGTAGTAAGAGTAGACTCATCAGCTAGATTGAAGCCTGAGGAGGCTAGAAGGAAGATTGCTGAACTAGCTCCACCTGAAGCTAAAGTAGATGTAAACTCAATGTATTTTGATGAAGAACTTGGAGAAGTATGGATATGGGCTGAGAAACCAGGAGTAGTAATTGGCCGTGGAGCAGTCTTAAGGCACTTAATAATGGCTGAGACTGGCTGGAGACCTATTGTAGTTAGAGTTTCACCAATAGAGTCTAAGACTTTAAGCACTATAGTCAGACAGCTGCTGGATGAAAGCAGGTATAGATATGACTTCCTGAGGCTCATTGGCGAGAGAATACATAGAACAACTATATACAAGACTAACTACGTGAGAGTAACGGGCCTCGGGGGATTCATGGAGGTCGGTAGATCGGCTGTCCTCGTTGAAACTAAGGAGAGCAAGGTTCTCATAGATTTTGGAATAAACATGGGTGCCCAAGACATTGAATCCGCTTCTCCTTATGTAGAGGGCTTAAGGCTTGAGGACTTAGATGCAGTAATTGTAACCCATGCCCACTTAGATCACTGTGGATTAGTCCCCCTACTATTTAAATATGGATATAGAGGCCCTGTTTACGTCACTAAACCCACTAGAGAACTAATGGTATTAATGCTTAAGGACTTTATAGATGTAGCAAAGAGGGAGGGGAAGAATCCTCCATACACTGATAAAGACTTAGTATCCACAGTCCTACACACCATACCTTTAGACTATGAAGAGGTAACTGATGTAGCTCCAGATGTAAAGGTGACGTTTTATAATGCTGGACACATACTTGGATCAGCCATGGTCCACCTGCACATAGGGACTGGGCTACATAACGTAGTTTACACTGGGGACTTTAAATACACTAGCACTAGATTGCTTGAGAAGAGTGAGAGTGTGTTTCCTCGAGTAGAGACGCTAATAATGGAGTCGACTTATGGAGCTTCAAAGCAGCAGTCTAGGGAGGAGGCTGAAGCAATGCTGATAGACATAGTTAAGAGAACTGCTGAAAGAAATGGCGTAGTTCTAATACCAGTTTTCGCTGTTGGAAGAGGTCAGGAAATAATGATTATATTGAATGATGCTATGGAGAGAAAGCTCTTGCCTCCAATGAATGTATACATTGAAGGCTTAGTTAATGAAGTTACAGCTGTTCACACTCACTACCCTGAGTTCTTGAGTAAGGGCTTGAGAGCCAGAATTTATAAAGGGGAGAACCCCTTTATAGCTGAATACTTCAAGATCATTGAAGGTCCCGTAGCTAGGCCAGACATAGTTGAGGACAAGCCTTCAGTAATAATAGCGACTTCAGGTATGTTGACTGGAGGACCTGCAGTAGAGTACTTAAAGCTCCTCGCCAGCGATCAGAGGAATTCACTAATATTTGTTGGCTATCAAGCTGAGGGGACTTTGGGAAGGAGAATTAAAGACGGTTTAAGGGAGCTGCAAGTATTGAGTGCTGAAAACAAGCTTGAAGTAATTAAGGTTAATATGGAGATCTATAGTATAGACGGCTTTAGTGGACACAGCGATCAAGGAGAACTCGTGAGGTTTGTAAAGACTATAAATCCAAAGCCGAGGAACATAATCCTCAACCATGGTGAAGTAGCGGCAGTAATGACTTTATCTATGTTATTAAAGAAAGCTGTTAAAGAACCTAAATCGGGCTATAGCTTAGACACAAGGATATATACTCCAACAAACTTGGATTCACTAAATCTTACTGCTCGGTAAAAATTCCTTTTAATCTAGAGTCAAAAAGATATGAGTAGATGTGTTCAATGTTAAAATCATGGGTTTAGCGAAGATCGTCTTGCTAGGGTGTACTCAAGTGGTTAAAAGAGTCTTATTCCCAGGGAGGTTTCAGCCTTTTCACAAGGGGCATTTACACGCTATACTTAGCTTGCTCAACGAGTATGATGAAGTAGTTATAGCTGTAGGATCTGCTCAAGAAGGCTTTACTTGTCAGAACCCATTTACTGCTGGTGAAAGGCTAGAAATGATTAGAGATACGCTGCTGCATGAAGGCATAGATCCAAAGAGGTTTTGGCTCATAACTGTTCCAGACATAAATAAGCCGCTGGCATGGACTGCTTACTTACTAGGGTTATCTCCAAAGGTAGAAGCAATAGCTACAGGCAATGCTCACGTTAAAGCCATTTACAATTGGATTGGGGCAAGAGTAATTGAAGTGGATTTGTATAGACCTGAGCTATTTAATGGAAGTAGGATAAGGGCTCTCATTACAAACAACGGTAATTGGGAGGAATTAGTTCCAGAACCTGTAGTCAAGTACTTAAAGTCCATTAGTGGAGTTGAAAGAGTGAAGGAGTTGTGCAGGGGTCTTCATTGAATCGTGAAGAGGCAGTTACAATAGATGGAAGCATGGGGGAGGGGGGAGGGCAAATACTTAGATATAGCTTAGCTCTATCAGCACTTCTACTAAGGCCTGTAAGAATTATGAACATCAGAGCTAAGAGAAGCAATCCAGGCTTAAGGCCTCAGCATTTAACTGCTGTAAAAGCTCTAGCAGACATAACAATGGCTGAAGTAGTTGGAGCAAGTGTAGGCAGTCAAACACTTACGTTTAAGCCTAAGAGAAGGCTTGGAGGAAGCTACAGATTTAATATAGGTACAGCTGGAAGCATTAGTCTAGTGATCCAAGCATTATTGCCAGCGCTCCTATTTGCTGAAGACGACTCATTTATTGAAATAACTGGCGGAACTGATGTATCTAATAGCCCACCAATAGACTACATGAGGTTTGTGTTTAAACCTATCCTAAGGAAAGTTGGAGCAAGCATTGAAATACACTTGAAGAAGAGAGGGCATTATCCACGCGGCGGTGGATTAGTTACATTAAACGTTAAAAGACTTAAAGAGCCATTAATAGCCATTAATGTTATTGAAAGAGGTGAAATAAGGGATGTTAGAGGGCTTAGTCATTGTGTAAAGCTGCCAAGCCATGTAGCAATTAGACAAGCTAAGAGCGCTGAAGAACTTGTATTTAAGGAAGTAGGTATTAGGCCAAAGATAGATGTAGAGTTTTATGAAGCAACTAAGGATCCTCACCTAAGTCCTGGAAGCGGCATAACTATCTACGCAATAACTGATAGCAGTGTTATAGGGGCAGATGCATTGGGTGAAAGAGGTAAGCCAGCTGAAAAAGTTGGTGAAGAAGCTGCTGCAAAGTTATTAAGCGAGCTCAGAACAGGTATGGCCTTTGACTCCCACATGGCTGACATGTTAATACCGTATATAGCATTAGCTAAAGGAAAGTCCTGTATAGGCGTTTCAAATATAACGCTTCATGCATTAACAGCAATCATGGTCACGAAACAGTTCCTTCAAAGAGATTTATTTGAAGTAAGGGAGAACAATAGAGGAGGAATAATATGTGTTGATGGAATAGGTTATTTACCTTAAAGAAGCTACATAAGCAAGCATTACTCTACTGCTTCTAACTATTATTTCGTCATTATTGAGGCAGGCTAAGTCTCTTCATTAATTTCCCAATAATTTAATAATTTAAAGAACTAGACCTTTAATAATTGAACGATTAAGTTGCTATAATTAATGAATTTCCACTCATAGTTAAAGTCGTTGGAATGGAGTACATGGTTATGATGTCCACTAAGCTCTCAATAGTTACTTCTTTGTCTTTCTTAAGCACTACTTCATTACCACCTATACTCAATATAGCTACTCCATCATCAGGTGCATAAAGTGTATTAACTCTAACTACCACGCCTAACTTCATTGATATTGATGCAGCTGCCTTAACTATGTCCTCAATTATATAGCCCCATGGAGTTGGTGGAATTATTAACGTAATGTCCAACATGCTCTCATCCATAGGAAAGTAGAGTTCAGAGGCTATTAAAAACAGGGCACGCATTCCAAGTTCTTATTACTGCTTTAGTCTGTCTTTTATTTATAAAAATGGGCCGGGAGTAAGACCCGCCCCGCCTTCACTCTTACCCCGGGACACGGGGATGTCTGGGGGACCGGGGTTCTGTTCATTAAAATACGTGATAGCTGTTTATATTTCTATACGGTCATACCTTTCTAGAAACTGTGTAGAGAGCTAAGTGACGGTTAGTACCTCCATGGAAGAGTCTATTCAGTAGTGATTGCTTGAAAAACTGCGTTAAATTAACATAAATCTCAATGAGACTTGGAGCTTTACTTAAAGGCTTTTAGTTTTTAGTGTTAAAACAGCCTATACCTAAGTATTCCAACTGCTCCACCAAATGTCTTATTGATCCAGGCTCCTTCAGGTATTTCATCGTTTATTACAATGATTTTTGCACTGCTTCTTTTAGCTAATTCAATCCACTCCTCTAAATCGCTTCTCTCTTCACTCACTATGAGTTTCTCTACTGCTCCTACTTCTAAGGCTTTTCTTAATTCTTCGTCTCCATAAATTGTTAATCCATCGTCCTTTACTAAGTGTAATTTGAATTCATCTATAGCTTTAAGAGCCTCTAGGTATTGTTGTTCCCTTAGTACATCATCTGCTTTAATGATCATTTCTCTAAGGCCTACTTCACCTTGATAAGCTACATCAATGAACTTTTGTATAATGAGTTGCTTCAATCTATAGTCTAAGTAGTCTCCCTCTAGGAAGTCGTATTTAGCGTAAGCTGGGCCTCCCAAGAGTATTGCTTTTAACTTCCCGCTTTCAAGGTATGGCTCAAAATACTCTTTAGCTCTTTCCCCAACTCTCTTATAGAATTCATGAACCATTTGCTCTATGACTCTATCATACCTCCTCTGGCTCTGGCCTCCTTTAGTATGCTTACCAGGTATGTAGTCTTCAAGTTCATCGAGAACCTCAAGTCTATTGCCCTTAAGTAATCCTATTGTGGCAGCATCCCTCTCAACTATTATTAAGCCAATTACACTGCTTTCTTCAATCATTGGCTCAAGGAACTCTAGGTGAAATTCCTTATCAGTTCTATAGAAAAATACTGGTACTGGTTCAGGTGGAGATAGTGTAATGCATATGAAGTCCCCTGTATCCATGTTTTCACCGCAAAATACTGCTAGACCTTTTTCAGGCACTTTAAGGATCTTGGATAATCTATCTATAGTTGCTATAAGAGCTCTCTGAACAGCATTCTTAGTCTTCTTTAACTTAATGTTATCAGTTATTGAAAGCTCTTGTCTAAGCAAGTTAAGCACATCACTTATAGGTCTTTCTGGAGGCACATAAAGGCTTAAGAGAACTGTAGCTGGAGCTTTCCACTTTCTTAACTCAGCAATTATATTCTTTAAGCTACGTTTATCTACAGTTAGCCTCTCAATGTAATCACTACTATAGCTAAAGACCCATCCCTAACACCCTTTAGTAAGTCACACAAAACTTTCTCCCTATATAAATTTATTATTGAGAATGCTTTAACATCATTACATCAAATAAGAGTAGTCTAAGTGAATTAAAGGAATATAAATGCATCAACTTAGAGAGACCTATAGAACTAGTTGTATATAAAGTTAATTAAGCCCACATACCTATACTCTAATGTATATATATAATTATGAAAGCAATATTTATATATCCATCTGCATAAGTATCTTCATGTATAGTATTGGTGAAATCCATGGTTGAAAGGAGGAGAATTCAGAAAACTGGGTCATCATCGTACATAGTTACTTTACCTAAGGAGTGGGTTGACTCACTTGGAATGAAGCCAGGTGACTATGTGACAGTCCATAGGCATGGCAATAGGCTAATTATAGCTCCATCAATTGTTGAAGCTCAGCAATTAAGTACTGAAGTAAAAGTATTAAGCCCCGACGTGAGTCTAGACGAAGTCTTTAGAATCGTGATAGCTGGATACTTAGCTGGATATAGTACAATAAAAATAGTTATGCCGGAGAACGTGCCTGGGTTGCCTAAATTAATTAATGAAGTAAAGAAGCTGGCTAGGTCAAAGCTTGCAGGAATAGAAGTCATAGATGAGACTTTTAACAGCGTAGTCTTCAAAGTTCTTCTAGATCTAGAGGAACTGCCATTAATGAAGGCTTTAAGAAGAGTGCACTTAATAGTGAACAGCATGCTCTCAGACGCCGTCAAAGCATTCAAGGCTATGAATACTGATATAGCTGAAGCAGTCGTTCAAAGAGATGATGAAGTAGATAGATTCCACTTCGTTATAGCTAGACAGCTATCCATAGCTCTACTAGACTTTAGAATAATGGAGTCTCTAGGATTAACGAGTTCAGTTGAAGCACTCAACTATAGAATATTAGCGAGAAACATGGAGAGAATAGCTGATCACTCTGTAAACATAGCTAGGCTAACCTACATTAGGCCAGCTGAATGCAAGTACTGTGATGAACTAGCAGGCTTTGGTGAAAAAGCTCTAGAGATCTTTAATACAGCAATGGATTCAATATATAAGCTCCATAGAAAGATCGCTGAAGAAGTCATAAGTATTAACGCAAAGTTCTTGAAGGATCTACGTGAATTAGTGTTTGACAAAATAATGGTTGATCAAGAGGTGACTCCAGGCGAGAGAATCGTAAGCATAATGATGCACGACAGCCTTAGGAGGATAATGCGTTATAGCAATGGAATAGCTGAGTCAGCATTAAACATTAAGGCAGCTAAGGAGTCATTGATAGAAGTTAAGTAGACTTATGCATAAAGCTAAGGTAAATGTGCTTAGTTAAACTAGTTGTTAATATGCCTAACAACACTCCTCCAATGACGTCTGTAAGCCAATGTGCTCCAACAGCTATCCTCGAGAAGCACGTCAATAACACAAAGGCTATTAAGGCAGGTCTCAGCAACTTATACTCTCTGAATAGAGTGTAAGTTATTACGGTTGCACGAGTGGAGTGGCCTGATGGATAGGAGTAGGCTTCAAGAATGCCTTCGCTAACGTAAGTAGGCCTAGGTACAGCTATCAATACTTTTAATACGATGACTAAAGCCTGAGATGCTATAAATGACGCTAATAGGGGTATTATAGTTTCAAAAGAACTCCTCTTCTTCCTTAAATACTCAGCTGCTGAAATTATTGCTAACATAGCGGCTGAAGAATCTAGGTCGGAGAGCCTCGATGCATAATGCCAGGCGTTTGAGCTATAAGGCTTGATTAGTTCAGCCAGAAGTACGTCAATGGACTTAGAGCAATTAAACGCTACTGCAATTGTAAGGACAGTGAATGAGGCAGCTGTTAGAACCATCAATAGCCTCTCCCTCAATTCAACTACCTCTCTACACTACTTAACACTCATGTAAAGCCTTTAAATTACTTAAGAGTTAGTTAGCTTGCTTTAGAAAGGTGTACTGTGTTGGATCTATACGCATTAATAATATGGTTCATTACTGTCTATGGCAAGATCTTTGCTATACTGAACCCCTTCTCAGCTATACCTATATTCATTAACTTAACTGAGAGTGCAAGCAGTGAAGAGAGGAAAAGAGTTGTAAAAAAGGCTTTCTTAGCCATGGTAATTATGGTCACAGTATTCACTCTAATAGGAATATGGGTGCTTGAATTCCTAGGAATATCCATAGCTTCACTTAGAATTGCAGGTGGAGCAGTGCTCTTTGTACTAGCTATGGATATGCTGGGAGACATGCCTAGGACTAAGAAGCTTGAGGAGACGGAAATAGCCGTCATACCAATAGCTACTCCACTGCTCGTTGGGCCGGGCACTCTAACTACAATAATAGTTTTAACGGCTGAAAACCCATCGCTGCAGGGCTATGCTTTAATACTCTTAGCTTCTCTAGCAGCTGTAACAACTGCTGCAATTATATTGAGATATTCGTTACTGCTCACTAAGATACTAAGTAAGTCATTCATTAAGGCTCTAGCCAGGTTCATGTCTCTAATAATAGCTGCAACAGCTGTAGAATTAATTAGGATGGGCATAAATGAGTGGATCGCTGAATTAACTAAGTGATTATTTAAAGAATACGCTATATGAACTTAATGATCGTTCTCTCCACGGCCTTAATCCACCCTTTTGGAGGAGATTCAGTAGAGATGATGTAATCAAGCCTTCTCAAAGAGATCCTCTTATTACTTGAAATAACTATAGCTACATCTGTTAACTCAAGGAAATCCTCGTCGAGTTCGGAGTCACCTAAACCAATTGTAGGCAAGTGCTTAAAGAAGCTATTTCTCAAGAATTCCCCAACGGCTCTTCCCTTACTGCTAGTTGATACATGTATGAACTTATCTGTAACCATAGTTGTTAAGCCAATCGATTTAGCTTCTTCAGCTATTTCCTTAAAACACATTGCTTCACTAGTGTAGAAGGCCTCTGAGAAGTACCTCTTTCTTGCCAGCACAGCCTCTTCTAGACTCAGATTAGTTAATTCACTTATTAACTCAGGCGGCAGCTTAGTGAGCCTAAGCACCTTACTTGAACACTTCCCTTCAAGAACCTTAAGGTAGTTCTCTATTTCAGTTAAGCATTTAGCTACTTTTATGAAGTACATATCTATGCAATGATCATAGAGTCCTTTGCTTAAAGTGAAGTCGTTTGAGTAGTATATTGCTCCTCCACCTTCTACTATTGCTGCACTTAGGTCTGCTCCAAGCTTATTCCATAAATAGATCACTTCACTTATTGTTTTCATAGTGACTGGAATTACTGGAAAGCCTAGGGAGTTAAGTCTATTGATGTAATAGCCTAAGTCTTCAGATAACTCTCCATTGATTAGAGTTCCATCAATATCTGTAAAGATTAAAGCTCTATACTTCAATGCTTTAAACACCGAATGCTTCAGCTAAGTCGCTTCGAGAGATTAATTCATTAAAAATCTTTCTAGTACTTATTCCAGAAACACTGTACTTTCTTGGCTCAGGAGGCTCGGCTTCATATAGGTATGATTCAAGGATCTTCTTTATGTGCTCTCTCAATCTGTCATTAGATAGCTTAGAGTGATATATGGTGCCTAAGCTTTCAGCAAGCATTTTTATTAAGTGCGCCTCTCCCTTCTCAGAGTGTATGTGTGGATTTCTTGATTCAACTTGAAGTATCTCTACATTGCTTGGAGCGAATTTACATAAGCCATCGTTAATGCCTAAATAGCATTCCTCAAGTAATTCAATTAATTCGTATGTTTCTACAGCAAAGCTGCCTGCAAAGCTCATGCCTTTAGCTAGATCTATTGACATAGCGTGTTCACCGCTATTACACGATTTAACTATGTCTGTTTCAAACCTTCTAATCATTGAGAGCGCTTGGTTAAGTATATTGTTCACTTGGCTTGATACTCTTCCGCTTTTCCTAAAGTACTCTTCTTTAAGCCCTCCTTTGTAAGACCACACTACTCTAATCATTTTATACTTTGTCCTCAGAAACGATAGCCCTGTATAGTAAATCCATGTATATTCATGGACTGCTCCAGGAATGTAGTTATCTCCATCAATAAAGCCCACGTGCCTTGCCCCTATGGCATCTGCTGCAAGTACTCCAAGAACAATGCCTTCGCCCTTTCCATACCTAACTAAGCCATCTGAAGGATCTATAATGCCTTCAAGGCTTGTTCCCTGCAGCAAATCTGTTAACACTGGGTCTCTTTGGTGAATAAGCACTACTTTCCTCCCAGTTATTGAGTAAAGATTCTTCGCTAAGCTAACTTCATGGGAATACATGTCTACTGGATACCTAGATGAAGCTGAAACTATTATTAGAGGTGAGTAAAGGGGGACTGCCTTTATTACTCCATCAAGTACATCGGGGTCTTCATCTCTAACTGCCACTACTATAGCAGTTGACTCAGCAATGTTTTCTAGCGTAGTGCTATCTAAGTTGAAGACGCCGTGCCTTTTCTCAAAGCCTACAGCGTCAAGACTTACAACTCTACCTACATCATATATCCTAACTGCTCCGTAGGTCTCAAATCTTGCTGGAACTCTAATGAGCATTTCTTGAAACGCCCTGAAAACTCTACTCTATGTATATCCTTTAAATAGCTAACAAGTCTTAAAACACTATATGATAATGGAGTGAACGGGTGATTAAAGTGGTTGAGTATAGAGTTAAAGATCTTGGCCTCGCAGATCAAGGATCATTGAAGATTGAGTGGGCTGAGAAACACATGCCGGTATTAATGAAGCTTAGGGAGGAGAGTGTTACTAGAAGGGAGCTGAGCGGCCTGACTATTGGAGCAGTACTCCATGTAACTAAGGAAACAGCAGTATTAGTTAAGGCTTTAGTTGATGCAGGCGCTAACGTATGGCTTGCTGGAAGCAATCCACTGTCAACTCAAGACGATGTAGCGGCAGCTTTAGTTAAATATGGTGTAAACGTATTTGCATGGCGTGGAGAGAGCAGTGATGAGTACTACTGGTGTATAAGGAGAGTGGCTGAAGCAAGTCCAGACATAGTTGTAGATGATGGAGCAGATCTACATGTATTGCTGCATAAAGACTACGTAGATGCAGCCTCTAAGATAATTGGGGGAACAGAAGAAACTACTACTGGAGTCTCAAGGCTGAAAGCTCTTGAGGAAGCAGGCTTGTTAAAATACCCAGTTATAGCTGTTAACAATGCTTACACGAAGTACTTATTCGATAATAGGTATGGAACGGGGCAAAGCACATTTGATGGATTGCTTAGAGCTACAAACATATTGATAGCTGGTAAAGTAGTTGTAGTAGCAGGCTATGGATGGGTTGGCAGAGGAATTGCCTTAAGAGCTAGAGGGCTTGGAGCTAGGAGGGTCATAGTGACTGAAGTCAATCCCATTAAAGCCCTAGAAGCTGTTTTCGATGGATTTGAAGTAATGCCTATGGCTGAGGCATCTAAAGTAGGCGATGTATTCATAACTGCAACAGGCAACATTAAGGCTATTAGGAGGGAGCACTTAGAGTTAATGAAGGATGGAGCTATATTGGCTAATGCAGGTCACTTCAATGTAGAAATCTGGATACCCGACTTAGAATCCTTAGCAAAATCTAAGAGAAGAATTAAGGAACACGTTGAGGAATATACATTAATGGATGGAAGAAGGCTATACTTACTAGCTGATGGAAGGCTCGTGAATTTAGCTGCTGCAGAAGGCCATCCAAGTGAAGTCATGGATATGAGTTTTGCAAATCAATTCCTAGCAATAAAGTACTTGTTTGAAAACAAATACAAAATACCAGTTAAAGTACATAATCAACCCATGGAGTTAGACTACTTAGTAGCTAAGCTAAAGCTCGAGACTATGGGGATAGCAATAGATGAATTAACTAATGAGCAAAGGGAGTACATGAAGTCGTGGAGCTACGGCACCTAAAAATGAGTAAGAGAGGGCCTCCATCCATTTACTAGTAAAACTTATTTTCCCTTTTCCCCTTTTACTAAAAAAGGAGCAGTGTGGGCCCGTAGCTCAGCCAGGTAGAGCGCCCGGCTCATAAGTACAGCAAGCGGAGAGACCGGGTGGTCGGGGGTTCAAATCCCCCCGGGCCCACTATTTAATGGATTTAAATTATTCTGCTTTTAAGTGTAAAAGTCTGTATTTTCAAGCAAGTATGTAAGGACAGCGTTTTGGAATCAATGACTTAATGTTGAGCAGAAAATCATTTTGTAAGTCGGGGAGAGAAAGTAAGCAATGCTTTAATAATATTTTCTTATTAATGAAATAAGTTAAATTCTATGTTAGAATTAATCGTATTATATAAAGAAGATAAATATTAATTCGCTTTATTTATATTTGTGTGGTGGAGACTTTGAAAGCTATGCACTTAGGAGCACTATATTTAATTCTACCAATAACCTTAATGACTTTGGCCTTTACGCGCTAAAAGCTATGGCTCATTCCGTTGAATCGCCATTTATTGCGCCATTTGTGATAAGCTCAAATAACGTTCCCATAGGGCTAATTAAAGCTGGAATGATGATGCAAATCTCTATGTTCTCTTCAAAATAGATGAGGGAAGCTATCCAGATTATTCAATGGGCTAGTCACACCTTGAAGTATCTAAAACTCCGCTTAGCTGGAAAGCCGGGATTATGGACATATAGCCATGTATACCTAGTATACCTACGCCGTTCAAGACTTATACACAATACTGTTAGCAAACATAGATGGCGGTGTAAGTCTAGTACTACAATATACTTGATGGCTCATGCAACCATATACTATAGAGGCATACGCATTGGAAGCGCCTATGGTCCATCATTTAAAGGGTCGTTTAACTATGTTACTCAAGAAGCACCGCCAATTACCCTTATATTGTCCATTGTTAAGACAGGCCCTCTGGGGCTTACCCAGGAGGGACATATCTTTATACAATAATTGTAACAAATACGGGAAATTGTATAGCAGAGAATGTCGAAGTCAAAGACAAGCTACTGAATGGAGTTAAGCCAGCACACCTCGAAGCTACTGGAACACCTATAGGAGCATACGATGAATACAATAATGTCGTTACTTGGAGTCTTGGAACAATGGATGTAAACGCTGCAGTTGTGATAATACTTGAAGTTGTATTAGACGCTAACTTAATGCATGGAACTAAGCTAACTAATAACGCTACAGCATTTGGAACAAACGCGTATGAACTGGCACTTAAAACCACGAAAACACTAGCGATCTGAAGATAAGCTTCTACAATCTCGATGAGAATTTATGCAGAATGAATTTAAAAACCTCGTGGTTTCATAGCGTAATTATGTTGAAATCGACTCATCATAAGTCTTTAATTGTTTAAAAGTAAATGGAAGTGATTTGAATCTAAAGCGCAGTAACAGCTGATCTTGCTTCACAAACATTTTAATACTTCAATTCCCTGACTTAATGAGGGGTGTTCATAGTGCCAGTTGAAGTTAAGAACAAGGAGGACTTCATGAGTATAGCTTCAAGAGCCGTCGAAATTAGAGTGAAGAAGGGGAGGGAGTACGCTAAAGTAAAGGCTAGGACTAAAAAGTACTTATATACATTAAAAGTTGCTCTAGATGAACTAGATTCACTAATTAATGAATTGAAGAAAGCATATCCAGATATTCCAATAAATGAAATTCCTTAATAACTTTAGAGTTAATCCCATTGCATAAAGCTAGCTAAGACCATTACTGCTTAAATCAGTATCTGCTCTCCATTCACAGGGGCATAAACTTTTACATCTGGTAGTGCTTCAGTTATTGACTTAGTTAATTTATCCCGGGATTCATTGTCTCCGTGAACTAATATCACTGTCCTTAAGCTCCCTCTATAGTGAAGAGCTATGTTTAGTAAACCTCTTCTACCAGCGTGACTAGATAGATCAAACCACATGAGTTTTGCCTTCACGCTTATTCCTAAGTCAGCTATGCTCCCCGTCTCGAGGACTTCATGGCCTGGACTATCCTTGCTTTGATAGCTCACGAGTATAATTGCGTTCTTAGGCTCATCAGCTAGCTTTTTTAAGTAATATAGCGCTGGACCTCCCTTAAGCATTCCAGCTGAAGAAATTATAACACTTGGCTTTCTAAAAGCCCTCCTTCTATCACTCCAGTCTCTCACTACATGGGCTACTTCAAGGGCTTTCCTAAAGAGGTCTGGGTTCCTCAAGTACTTGCTGTTCCTTAAGTATACTCTAGAGATCTCCCTAGACATCCCATCTAAGTATATGTCTACGTAAGGCATTTCTGAAGCAATCATAGTTAAGACTTCTTGACTTCTGCCAACGCTGAATGCTGGTATAAGTACTACTCCACCTCCATCAATTGTTGCTTCAACGGCTTCAACAAGGCTTTTCTCAACTATATGTCTCTCAGGATGTTCTACTCCTCCGTAAGTTGACTCAATAATTATGGCTTCCACTTCTCCAGGCCATGGCTCTGCTGCACTAATAGTGTACGTATTTACAGTATTTAAGTCCCCAGTAAATAGGATTCTCTCCCCACTTGGCGTATCTATGTATGTAAGTGCGCTGCCTATTATGTGGCCTGCATTCGATATAGCTATATTATAGCCATCTAAGTCTAGTTCACTTCCATAATCTAGGACTATTGAACTATTGATCATTTCATTTAGCTCCTCTTCAGTGTAATCAATGTAATAACTTGATATCTTTAGCATATCCTTGATCAATATTGAGCTTACTTCAAGAGTTGGCTTAGTCATAACTACCCGAGGCTTTGTTGAAATGTAGAATAAGGGGGCTGCACCAACGTGATCTAGATGTGCATGAGAGATCACTATGCCAGCTAAATCACTTGGCTTAACGTACTCTGGGAAAAGAGGCCTTCCATAATCATCAAAGCCTACTCCATAGTCTAGCAATAACCCTTTATTCCTAGACGAATCCCTTAAAAATACGCCAGTCCGCCCAACTTCTCCTCCGCCGCCAAGTACTCTTACCTCGATCCCCAATTCAGCAATCCTCCTAGCACTCCTTAGGATCCTGTAGGAGATTATTAGAGACCTTAATTAACTATTTACAACTCCTCCATATATTTAGTACTTATATATGGGCTTTTGAGAGATTCCTGTAGTAGAATTCTAGTGCTGGTGTTTAAGAATTGCTTCCAGGAATGTCGTTAGGCGAGCTTAAGAGAATGCTTAAGAGAATGGGTATTGAAGTAAGTGAAGTCAGTAACGTAAGTGAAGTATTGATTAGAACTAAGGACTCTGAAATAGTTATAGAAGCCCCCCAGGTTTTATTAATGGATTCAGGTAAGCAGAAAATTTATCAAGTAGTAGCTGGGAAAATTACTGTAAAGAGATTAAGTGAATCTGGGCAGAAAAAGATCTCGTTTAGTGAGGAGGATGTAGAATTCATAGTTAGTCAAACAGGTGCTTCTAGAGAGCTAGCTATAAGAGCTCTAGAGAAGTCGGGGGGAGATTTAGCTCAAGCAATAATTTTAATTAATGAGGGAAGACTTTGAATGAACATTGATAAAATTAACGACGTAAATAGCATTTACCCGCTCAAGGCTTTTGAATTCAAAAGCAATGGCAGGCCGGTGTACCTACTAGGAGTGCACTACGATGGAGTGATTGGAAAAGCAGTTCTTGAAGTGCTCAGTGAAGACGGCAGCCAACTATTTCTAGTGCCCGATCCAACAGATCATAAGCCTTACTTTCTAACTAATGTACCCATAGATGAAGTGAGTAAGAGTTCATCCATAGTAAAGCACGACAGCTTCCATCATATAGAGGAAGTAAGGAAGTATGATCCATTAACTGGAAGCAACGTAGTGTTAACTAAAGTAGTGACTAAGGACCCTCTGGCTGTAAGGAGCTTAAGGAATAAAGTTAAGAAAGCTTGGGAAGCTAAGATAAAGTACCATAATAACTACATTTACGATAGACAGCTCATACCGACAATGAAATACTTAATTAATGAAAGTGGATTGCAGTTACACATTCCACAAGTAGATGCAAAGCTCGTGGAGTTAGTGAAGAAGGTTTTCTCTGGAGGCCGCGATGACTACGTTAAGCTAGCGCTTGAGTGGCTTCCACTCTTTGAGGAAAAACCTCCTAACGCTAAGAAGATTGCTATAGACGTAGAAGTATATACACCGTTTAGAGGCAGAGTACCCTACTCTTCAACAGCGGAGTATCCAGTTATAAGCATAGCTCTTGTTGAAAGCGATGGACGGGGGAGAGTGCTTGTATTAGCTAGAGAACACTCCTGGGGGAGGATTACTCAAGACTATCCATATGAAGCTGTAGTAGAGTTCTTCGATGATGAGACCTCGATGATCCTTGAAGCCTTTAGAACCATCTCTAACTATCCAATAGTAGTGACATTCAATGGAGATAACTTTGACTTCAACTACTTATACCACAGAGCCCTGAGGCTAGGCATAGATAGGGATTACATAGTGATTATTGAAGCTGAAGACAGGTTTAAAGTAAAGACTGGAATACACATAGATTTATATAAGTTCTTTAAGAATAAAGCTATTCAAAATTACGCTTTTGGAGGAAAATATCAAGAGTACACCCTTGACTCCATAGCGTCAGCTCTACTGGGCATAGCTAAGATACCTATTGATGTAAACGTAAGTGACTTAAGCTATGGAGAACTCATAGCTTACAACTATAGGGATTCCTACCTGACTTTAAGGCTAATTACGTTTGATCAAGAGCTCGTCTGGAAACTCATGGTGTTAATGGCGCGCATATCGAGGATGTCTCTCGAGGACGTCTCAAGGAAGACTATATCTAAGTGGATTCAAAACTTAATGTACTGGGAGCATAGGAAAAGGAATTACTTAATACCAGAGCCAGAGGATGTAAGAGCCGTTAAAGGCTCGTCAAGCGTATCAGAAGCTGTAATTCAAGGCAAAAAGTATGCTGGTGCTCTAGTGATAGAGCCTCCAATAGGCATATTCTTTGACGTAGTTGTACTAGATATAGCATCACTGTATCCAAGCATAATAATGAAGTATAATCTGAGTTATGAAACTATAAGTGTTAAAAACTGCTCTAAAGCAATAGATGTAGAGGATGAAACCGGGTTAAAGCTGTACAGCATATGCATGGATCAAAGGGGGCTTTCCTCAGAGATAGTTGGATTGCTTAGGGACTATAGAGTTGGAATATATAAGAGAAGAGCTAAGGAACGCGATGCATCGGAGTCTAATAGGGCTTGGTATGAAGTAGTTCAGAGAGCTATAAAGGTGTTCATAAATGCTAGCTACGGAGTATTTGGATCAGTGTCATTTCCACTATATGCTCCAGCAGTTGCTGAAAGCGTTACAGCTCTCGGTAGAAAGAACTTATATACTATACTTCAGAAGGCCGCTGACTTAGGTATCAAAGTCCTATACGGCGATACTGACTCCATATTCCTTTGGGCTCCTTCAAGTATTCAAGTTCAGTTACTACAGGAGTGGGTTTCTAAAAACCTGGGCTTGGAGATAGAGCTAGACAAGATCTTTTACTATATTCTATTCACTGGACTGAAGAAGAACTATGTTGGAGTACTAATGGATGGAGGCTTGGAGATTAAGGGCCTCGTCGGCAAGAAGAGGAATGTCCCAACGTTTCTCAAGGATCTTATGGCTGAAGCTTTCGAAAAGCTTCAGACAGTAAAGTCTTCAGAGGACTTTGTAAGCTTTAAGGAGTGGCTTTATAATCAAATAAAGACAGTGTATGCAGCTCTGAGAAACAAGGAGTTAATGCTGGATAAGCTAGCATTTAAAGTGACTTTATCAAAGCCCCTCAGTGAGTACAAGAAGAATAGGCCTCCGCACGTAAAGGCAGCTCTACAGCTGCAGAGCCATGGAGTAATCGTTGAGCCGGGGGACATAGTGTCATACGTGAAGGTTAAGTCTAGGGATGGAGTGAAAGCTATTCAACTAGCTAAAATACATGAAGTAGACCACGAGAAGTACGTTGAACACATAAAGAGTACTTTAGAACAATTAATAATACCTTTTGGACTCAAGTGGAGCGACGTAATAGGCATGGCTAAGCTTGAATCATTCTTAAAACAATAGGATCCATCTAAGTTCTATAGTTTAGAAAATAAAGTCATGTTAGTAGAGCTTCTGTAAGCATGGAAGTGCTATAATTGCTTAAACCAATACCTTTAAAATATAGAGATACTTTAAAAGAGCGTGCATTAGCAGGTGTACTCACAGTGCCTAAGAAGAGAGAGAGTAGAGGTAGAAGAAAGGGGGCAAAAGGGAGTGTAACTTACGTACAGTGTGATCAGTGTGGAAGGAAAGTGCCTGAAGATAAAGCAATATGCGTAACTAAAATGTATTCACCAGTAGAGCCTTCTCTAGCTCAAGAGCTTGAGAAGAAGGGAGCAATTATAATGAAGTACCCTGTAACAAAGTGCTATTGCGTTAGCTGCGCAGTATATCTTGGAATAGCTAAAGTCAGGCCTGAGGAAGAAAGAAAGCCTAAGCCATCAATACAGGTTTAATTAGAATATTCATTAACGCATCGTATTATTTATAGAAAAATTGTATTAGCTATATTTAGAGCGTGAAAATTTAAAGTAGAAAATATATACAATTAACGTAGAAGATGGTTGAATTGTCGTCAATACTTAGAAAGCTTAAGGTTATGTCTCGCAAGAGTAAAAAAGGAAGTGGAGCTGAACACTCTCCAAGTGGGAAGGAGGAAGTTGAGCACCTTATTGAGAAAGAAATGGAGGTTGAGAGAGAAGCAGCATTTAAGCTATTCATATCAGCTCCTCTATCTTCTTCTGCAACAACTTTCCTTAGGCAGAAGGGAGTTAAAGTAGTTGAATCATACCCTCTCTATGAGCCGTGGGCTAAGGCATACATAGTTGAAAGCCTTGAGACTAAGAGAGTGACTTATCTAGTTGATGAAATACCGCTTAATGAACAGGAGATAAAAGTATTCAATGAAATAATGGACGTCCTCTCATGGCAGATGAAATATGTTAGTGGGGAGCCTGAGCTTATTAGAAGGGAATTCATTAATCAAGCAAAGGATGTAATATTTAAGTATAGGATTAGGCTAGGTAGGACTCCTGGAATACTGTGGAGTAAGATATTGTACTATGTTGAGAGAGAGACCATAGGTTTTGGCCCAATAGATCCATTGATCAAGGATCCAAACATAGAGGACATATCGTGTGATGGAATAAGAAGGCCTGTGTACGTTTGGCATAGAAGGTATGAGTACATTCCTACAAACGTGTTTTTCAACGATGAAGATGAACTCAATTCATTCCTACTTAAGCTCGCCCATAAAGCTGGAAAACACTTATCGGTGGCATTCCCAATACTGGATGCGATACTGCCAGGCGGACATAGGGTAGCAGCTACTTACTCTAGGGAAGTATCTACAAGTGGATCTACTTTTACTATTAGGAAGTTTAGAGAAGACCCAATAACTATAGCTGACTTAATAGCTTGGAGGACTCTATCACCAGACATAGCTGCATACCTATGGATGAGCATTGAACACAAGATGACTGGACTCATACTGGGAGTAACTGGCGCTGGTAAAACAAGCATGCTTAATGCATTAGCTACATTGCTTAGACCAACTGTGAAAGTAGTGACTATTGAGGATACTCCTGAGCTAAAGCTACCTATAGACAACTGGGTTCAACTAGTCTCCAGGCCTAGCTACGGCCTTGGATCTGAAAAAATAGGGGAAGTGTCTCTATATGATTTAATAAAGGTAGCCCTTAGATACAGGCCGGATGTAATAATTGTTGGAGAAGTTAGAGGTGAAGAAGCATACGTATTGTTCCAAGCAATAGCTACAGGCCACGGTGGAATAACAACTATGCACGCTGAACACATAGATGCTGCTGTAAAAAGGCTTACAAGCCCTCCAATGAATATTCCCCCGAGCTACATACCCTTAATGAACTTTGCACTAGTAATAAGGAGAGTGCAAATTGGGGAGAAGATAGCTAGGAGAATCACTAATGTGTGGGAAGTAGAGGATTACGGTAAATACATTGAAGTAGCTAAGTGGATTCCAAGCAGGGATGAATTTGAATTAGACGTTGGAGTAAGCAGTTTGCTAAAGGACTACGCCATGTGGAGGGGCTGGGAGGATGAACTCATGGCTGTTGATGAGTTGAAGAAGAGATCTAGAGTGTTGCTAAGCCTAGCTGCATCAGGAAAGAGGAACTACAGAGAGGTAGCTGACGTAATCCATAGGTACTACGTTAATCCAAATAGAGTCTATGAAGAAGCCATGGATGTCCTCTCTAAGTTAAAAATTGGAGAGGCTGAGAAGCCTGAAGCTTCCTAAGCTAAAGCTTAAGAGAGCTAGGGAAGGTACTAGGAGAGAAGTTGTAAGAGCACGAGTAAGCGATGCAATAGACTTACTTGCATGGAGTATTTTTGGAAGAATTTCAGATAGAGTTGCTAAGTCATTTAACTTAGATAAAGCTATTGCTAGAGCTGGTCTAGCCATACATCCAAGAGTTTATGCTACTAGAATGCTATTCTATACTCTAATAGCTGTTCTCGGAGGCTTAGTAGCTGAATCAATACTCATATTGTTTGAAAGAAGCTTAGTCATATTGATTGCTGCCACAATATTAGTAACGCTTATTCCAATAGTAATATTTGCATACCACTTGCTTTACCCATCATTGAAGGTTAGCAGTAGAGCGAAAAGCGTTGACCACGAGCTTCCATTCTTTGCAGCATACCTTACAACAATGGCTTATAGTGGTGTATCACCTGAAAAAGTTATTGAAGTAGCTGCTGAACAAAGAGTATTTAAGGGGGTAAGAGATGAAGCGCGCAGAATAATTAGGGACATCAGGATCTTTGGCAAGGACCCTCTATCAGCTATAGACAGTGTTGCTGCACAACATCCATCAAGTACTTTCAGAGACTTCATGCTTGGATTAACGGCTACAGCTAGGAGCGGTGGAGACATAAGGCATTACTTGGAGACAAAGACTACTGAACTATTTAGAAGAAGAACAGAAGATCTTAGGATACTGGCTGATCGAGTTGGAATCTTTGTACAACTGTTTGTGTCAGTAAACTTAGTGATGGGGTTAGCTATGTATGCATTCTTCATAGTTAGCTCAGTGCTACCCATAGGGGGCTTTGGGCTTCCCATGTTCATAATGTTTACACTCATAGTTCAACCAATGCTGTCGCTGCTTATACTATTAATGGTTGATAGCCTTATGCCTAAGGACCCCATTTGGGATAAGACTATATATGGATACTTATTCCTCTCAACAGCGGCAGCTGTAGGAATAGGCTTAGCTCTATTCATAGTCTCTGGAGGCTATGAAGTACTGGCTGGCATAGCTCCTACTCCAAGGCACTTTTACGCTGTTTTAGCTAGCATAGCGTTTTCACTAGTAGCTCTATCAATTGGTGGAGTTAGAGCGTACTTCATTAAGAGGAGAGTTGAAAGAGATCTTAGTGCTCAACTAGCGAACTTCCTCCGTGACTTAACTGAAGTAAGGAAGACTGGGTTGAGTATTGAAAAGTGCTTTCAAGTACTTACATCAAGGGAGTACGGCGTGTTAACTCCAATTGTTAGAAGAGTGGCTGGCTCAATATCCATTGGAATGGATATAACTAAGGCAGTTAGAAAAGCATTGAGAGGAGTGCAGAACTGGCTTGCTCTAATAGTGTTTAGGTTCTTAGTTGATGCAGTAGAATATGGTGGTGCAACACCAATAGTACTAGACAATCTCTCCAGGTTCACTAGTGAGCTTACAGCAATATATGATGAATTAAAGAGGAGGCTTAAGACATACATAGCTATACCATATATAGGAGCGATACTTCTGTCAACAGTGTCATTAATGCTCCTTGGAATGATGGCTCAAGTACTTGCTTCAACTATTGGAGGAGGCATTGGAGGTGGACAAGCAGTAGTAGGTGGATTAATAGTTAGGTTAACTATTACTGGAAGAGATCTTTTCACAATAGCTTTAGTGGCTTCTGTGGGAAGCCTCATAAATTCATGGCTTATGGGCCTCATGAGTGGAAAGCTCAAGGACTTAACTATACTCTCAGGCTTCATTCACTCAATACTCTTAGCAGTAGTAGCGCTTGCTTCAAGCATTACAAGCTTCAACATATACGTACTACCACTGTTAACGAGATGATTAAAGCTATATGCCTAAGGCGAGACATGTGTAAAGCCATGCAATTGCTACAATCACTTGAGCACTAGCTATAACTAATGATTTTTTAAGCCAAATACCCCAAGTAATTTTAATCCTTTTCTTCTCAGCTATCGATAGAGCTACAATGTTAGCAGTAGAACCTATTGGTGTATAGTTTCCTCCAAGGACTCCTCCATACAGTAGAGAGAAGTATATTAAGTCGCTTGTTAAGCCAATTCTATTCATGAATGTCGCTATAGGTGTAAAAGCTATGACTACTGACAAATTATCTAGAATGGAGCTAAGTAGAGTTGAGCTAAGGATCATTATTGGAAGTATTAGTGAAGCACTGCGTGAAAGTAGATACGCTAGCTTAGCCATAACTCCACTGTACGTCAGTGAATAGCTCAGTATGAAGAGGCATATGAAGAACATTAGTGAAGGCCACTCAACGCTTTTCTCCAAGTACTTAGGCACATCTTCTATGCGTATTGCTGCAATACTTAAAGCTATGAAGATATATGGTACAAAAGCTAGAAGAGAGTGCGGCTCTACTCTTTGACTAAAGGCTTTTTCTAAAAGTAAAGCAATGTTATCGTTGAGTGCCACCATAGCTATAAAGCCCAGTAGCATTAACAACCCATACCTTAAGTGAGCAATAGTGTTTTCACTAAGCCCTATGTAATAATGATGTATGAATGCCTCTATTTTTCCAGTCTTCTCACTAAGCCTTCTATTAATAGTATTGATAAGATCCCTCTCCATGAATAACACCAAGAGTAATAGTATTGCGAAACACGAGACAGCTAAAGGCATAGAGTACCTTATGTACGACAGTATTGGCATCCCAGTTTTAAAGAATAGGTAAACTCCTATTGGATTTCCTATAGGTAAAGCTAAGCTGCCAGTATTAGTAGCTAGGACAGTCAGTATTAGCAAAGGCCTTAGATCAATATTCATTATTGAAGAAAGCTCAAACACTAGCATTACTGTGTAGACTACGCTAGTGACTTCATCTAATACTGCTGCCGTTATAAATGAAAGTAGTAGAATTAATGAAAGCAATAGTATTGAACTTCTACGAGTCACTCTAACTATGTTGACTGCAAGATACCTAAATACTCCTAGCTCACGTAATAGACCTGCAAGAGTCATAGAACCTATTAGGAACAGTATTAAGTTCCACTCAATAGATTTATTGACGAGGGCTTCTGGAGGAACTATAGCTGTAAAAGTTATAGCAACTATCCCTAGGATGGCTAACCCAACCCTCCACTCCATTCTTATAATGGCCCCCACTACTACGAATAGAAAGGCGGTAAGAGATACTGCCTGCTCTAAAACCATGTTGAATGAATTTATGTCAATGCTACTATTGGAATAAGGGGCTCTTTCACTAATCCATAAGTTTATTATTTCTTCACCAATGGAGTCTCCTCTAACTTCGATAAGCTTCATTGTTGTAAACGATATTGCGAAGAGTGCTGTGAGTATTGCCAGCATCTTATACAAAGTCCTCAAGTCAATTACCCCCATGTCAACAGCTAATTCACTAGAGCTTTATGAAATAATTGAAGGCTGTTTATAAAGTTTGTGCATCACTGTATTTGCTTAAAGCACTGGAGTGAGAACTATAGATGCGTAAGTTATAGCTGTAGTTAAGATGAAGCCAGCATCAATTCTACTGAACTTAAGCGGCTTATGGAATGTCCTTTTGTCGCTGCAGCCAAAGCCCTTTAACTCCATTGCTTCAACCAAGTCTCTAGCTCTAAGCATTGAGCAGACTACTGTTGGAATAAATATTGGCGTAAGCTTCTTCAACCTGCTTAAGACTCCTCCTTTCTCTAGCTCCAGCCCCCTAGATCTTTGGGCATCGTAAATGCTCCTCATCTCACTGAACACTATTGGTATAAATCTAAGTGCAATAATGAATGTATACAAGTACGTGTATTTAAGGCCCATCTTAGATAACCCCTGCACAATCTCCCATGGAGTAGTAGTCGCTAAAAACATTGTTAGAGCCATGGCTGCAATAACTACTCTAATTATTGCCTTAACTTGTGTTTCAAGTAAGTTGTAGATGTCTAAGCGCTCTCCAGCGAGGAGCAGTGATATTAATACATTGAAAATCACTATTGAAGCAATGAATATGCTGAGGCCTTTTAAAAGAGTTGCAAGCCTATTGAGAATTCTTACGTAAAGCAGTGCGAGAACTAAGTTAACTATTAGAATCATTAAGAGTTTTTGCAAGTCATTAACAATGAGTACTGCTATTGTTGCAATGGAGTAAAGAAGTTTAGCCCTAGGATCTATTTTGTGATAAAATCCCTTGAGTTCTTCGTAAGTTAATGCATAGTTTAAGTTTTCAAAAATACTCCTCTTAGCCACTCCTAATACACCTAAAGTTAATTATTGAAGCAAGTTCTTCAGCATTCAAAGGCCTCATGTAGGAGCTTGCTCCAGCCATACTTACGAGCTCAGGTATCTGTGGAGGTGTAACACGGGCTTTAGCCAATAAATGCGCATCGTAAAGAACATCCCTTGGATTTCCTTGAGCTAAAACCTCTCCATAACTCATTAATACTACTTTATTGACTGGAGCTTGAGCTAAGAACTCTACGTCGTGAGTAGCCATCACAACAGTCTTTCCCTTCTCCAGTAGATTTAGGAGAATCTTCAGTAACTCCATCTTCAATGAGTAGTCTATGCCGGCAGTTGGTTCATCTAATACAATTACTTCTGGCTCATAGACGAGCACTGAAGCTATGGCAAGCCTTCTCTGTTCTCCAACAGATAGCTCGTACGGAGACTTAGTGGCTAAGTCATGTAAGTCCAGGCTCTTTAAGACACTCATAGCCCTCCCCTCATCGATGCCGAAGCCCATGCTCTTCAGTGTAAACATTACTTCCTTTAAAGCGCTCTCCTCAAAGAACTGGTGGAGTGGGTTTTGAAATACAACACCTACATGCTTAGCTAACTCTGCTACAGTATGCCTACGAGTGTCTTTACCAAAGACTAGTACTCTGCCCTTAGACGGCTTGAGGAGTCCATTGAAGTGCTTTATTAGAGTAGTCTTACCCGCTCCATTAGCTCCAACAATAGCTATGAAGTCCCCTCTACATACTTCAAGGTTGATGCCCCTTAAAGCCTCCCTCCCCCCTGGGTATAAGTGCCATAAGTCTTCTACAACTATAACTTTCTCCTTACTTGACTCTCTGTTTTCACTGTAGTTATTAGAGTTGTTGAATGCACCTGAATCAATATTTTTCAATAACTCCTTTACTTCTTTTACAGCATCGTCTAAGCGCAGTGGTGGATTGTTTGCTCTAATGCTTTTAAACAATCTTACAACCGGTGGAACATCCATTCCTAACTTCATTGAGTACTCTAGAGCTCTCCCAGGCTCTCCATCAAATAGAATTCTCTTATCCAATATTACTAGCCTAGTGGCGTATTTAGCTAATTCAGTTAACCTATGCTCTACTACAATTACTGTAACTCCATCCCTGCTGTATAGTCTGTTGAGTATTGATAAAAGCTCTCTCACTCCAAGAGGATCTAGGTGGGCCAGGGGCTCATCCAATATAAGTACTTTGGGCTTATAGGCTAAAGCACTAGCTAATGCAACTTTCTGTACTTCGCCTCCTGAAAGAGTATAAGTGGTTCTATTCCTTAAATGACTTATTCCAAGTCCTTCTAATACTTCATTAATTCTCTCAACTATTACTTCTGGCTCATGCAGAGTGTTTTCAAGTCCAAATGCTATTTCTTCTTCAACAATTATGTTAACGATCTGGTTTTCAGGGACTTGCAGTACTGCTCCAACTCTCCCCACAATGCTCTTCACTCCTTCTTTAACAACGTTGACTCCATCAATATACACTTCTCCAGTAAGTCTACCTCCATATAGGTGCGGTATGAGGCCCAGCAGTATTTTACATAAAGTGGATTTCCCTCCACCAGATGGACCTGCTACTACTATGAATTCACCGTAGTCTACTCTAAGACTTACATCCTCTAGAGCTGGGCTGTGTTCATTTGGATAATAGTAGGTGACGTTCCTTAGTTCTACTGCAGATCTATTCATTAATGCTTACCCTTACATTAAGTCTTCAAGTGCTTTAAGTGCAGAGTCTCAATTAAGCCTGGGGCTTTAGATAGTGCTTTCACTAGCGGTATAGCTATTGCAAAAGCTATTGCTGCTTCAATGAAGTATTCAATTACGTAGAAGGCTGGATTAACCATGAATAGCATTCTTACAACACTTACTTCGCTAATTCCAAAGACTCCACTGTAGACTACTGGGAGTGAGAATACAAAGCATCCGAATGCTTTGTCAAGCTCTCTACTTATTAAGAAGATTAGGTATAGTGATGCATAGAAGTACTTAGAGCCCTTCTTCAATAATACTGCTGCCAGAGGAGTTATGAGTAATGCAGCTATTTTATCGAAGAAGGCAAACATGTATACATACCAGTACTCTGTAATTGGGTTAAACGGTGGAGTAAACATTGATGCAATGAGCATTACGAGCATTATTGCCATAGGCTCCTTCCACTTCTTCTCAACTAGTAGTCCAGCTCCAAGAGCTGATAGCGGTGCTGCTAGAATAAAAGGCATTCCATAGGGGCTGGGGGGAGTTAAGGACTTAACGATGTTTCCAACTAATACAGCTATAAAGCCTACGTATGGCCCTAAGACTATGCCAAGTATTGGAGCTATAGAAGCACCTAGCTCAATCCTCAACTCAGGTAAGCCTACTGCAGGTAGTCCTGGAAGCCATAGGAATATGTAGTATATTGCAGCGCTTATTCCTGCGTAAGCAGCTAAATAGCTTGCTCTAACTCTAGAGCTCAATGTGCCACCTCCCTGTGTAACATGTTACACAGGAAAAAATATAAGTCTTTCTATGTAAGCCCTCTACACAGAGAACTCTGGCGTCCGCAATGTCTAGCTCCAATTACTGGCCATTCATAGTCTTCATGCCTGTTGAATCAAGTGAAAGAGCTAAGTATGTATCAACTCTATTCTCTTCTCCAGTAGCTCTAGAAGTATTGAACATCTTTAAGTGGAATAGATCTTTATGCCAGGGGGAAATCGTTAGATCTATGGGCCATCACTCAAACAAAACCATTTTAACCATGCTTAAGAGGCTAGTAAACCTAGGCTTACTTAGTGAAGAGACTAGGCTGGAGCAGCGTGGTAAGAGGAGAGTTAAAGTAAAGTGCTATAAGTTGACTGAATTAGGTAAGTGGTACAACTTGTTGTTTAAAGACCCGAAAAACCTTGATAAAGCGCTACTTAAGGAGAACTTAGTTAAGCTAACTCTAGAGTTCTTAAATAAATTCATTGAGTTTAGTGAGGAAATAGGGCTATTTATAGGAGATCAAGTTAGTGAAATACTGGCGGGTACTATAAAAGCTATTGCAGAGAGAAGCTCTAAACACCCTCCAGACCTAGTTGTATTTGGATCAATAGCATTTGACATCTACTTAACCCACGGCTTAAAAGCCTATTCAGGTGGATCTGGAGCTAATGTAGCAACAGTAGCTTCACACCTTGGATTAAGGACTTGTCTAGCTACTCGAATACCAGTAGACCCCCTTGGACTCCAGTCAGTTGTTGAATTAATTGAAGCAGGAGTAGATGTAAGTCTAGTTGAGTTAAGCAAGGATTTGAAGACAACTATCTGCACTATTCTCCATGAGCCGCTTCACTCACCTAAAGTCTCTTGTTCATACGATCCATTGAATCCACCTGTGTTAATGCACTTAAGCAATAGATTAATTGACTCCTGTAGAGCTTCTAAAGCAATATACATTGGCGAAGGAGTCAGTAGAGTCTTCATAGATTTGCTTAAAGAAGTAGGTGGGGGGAAGCTCATTGTCTATAGGCCTCATAAACTTTCAATAGATTTAGCTTTAGATGAATTCCTGTCGTTAATGAGGTATGGCCCAATAGTCGTATTAAATGAGGATAAAGTTGAAGCACTTGAGAGTAGGGGAGTCAAAGTACCCATTGAATTATTTAAACACGGCGCTAAAAGCATAGTAGTTACGAGAGGGCTCAATGGATCTATTCTCTATGAGTCGCCGAAATCAGCTCCTCTGGAATACAAAGCACCTGAAGTTAATGCAATTGATCCACTTGGTGCAGGAGACGTATTTTCAGCAGTACTCATATATTGTTTATTGAGGGGAATTGACTTAAGGAGGGCTGTCGAAAGATCAACTCTTAAAGCTAGCTATTCAACAATGCAGCTGGGGCCACGTAAAGTTATTTCAATGAAGGAAGTTGAGGAAGATCATTTAAGCACTAAAGGATCCCTCTTTACTTAAAGCCCGCTCCAGCCATAGACCTTATATTCCTAAATTAGCTAGCTTAAGCACGGTGATTGATTTGATAGACGTACTTGTTTTAAGCGTTAGTGAAGTAAGATCTGTTTTAACTATGGATAAAGCAATAGATCTTGTTGAATCAGCCTTCCGTGAGAAAGGACTTGGCAGAGTCCAGATGCCTCCTAAGACATACTTATTCTTCAATAAGTACAGCGGAGATCTTAGAGTTATGCCAGCATACTTAGAGAGCCTTAATGCCGCTGGAGTAAAGGTAGTTAACGTCCATCCACTAAACCCAGTTAAGCGCGGTCTTCCAACAGTTATGGCAATAGTAGTAATTGTTGATCCTGAGACTGGCAGGCCTCTCAGCATAATGGATGGAACTTGGCTTACGTGCGTTAGGACAGCTGCAGCTGCAGCAGTAGCCACAAAGTACTTAGCTAGATCTGATTCAAAGACTCTGGGGATTATTGGAGCAGGAGCGCTAGCTCCATTCCACATAGATGCTTTATCAAGAGTGCTTAGAGTTGAGTCACTGCTAATATACGATGTAGATAGAGGTAAGGCTGAGAGAACAGCTATAGAAGCTCAAGAGAGGCTTGGAGTAAGAGCTATAGCTGTAAGTAGCCCTAGGGAAGCTGTTGAAGGAGTAGATGTACTCACTACTTTAACGCCATCTAGAAAGCCCGTTGTCCTTAATGATTGGATTACTGGAGGAATTCACATAAATGCTATGGGGGCAGATGCTCCCGGTAAAGAAGAGCTAGATCCATTGATACTTAAGAGAGCTAAAATCATTGTAGACGACTTTGAACAAGCAGTGCACAGCGGTGAAGTAAATGTCCCAATAAGCTCCGGCTTCATTGACAGAAGCTGTATATACGCTGAACTAGGTGAAATAATTGCTGGATTAAAGAAGGGCAGGGAGTCCAGCGATGAAGTAACAGTATTTGATTCAACAGGCTTAGCAATACAAGACGTTATAGTAGCAAGCTATGTCTACAGTGAAGCAGTTAAGAGAGGCTTAGGCAAGACAATAACGCTGCATTAACTACTGATTCAAGCGCTTTGAGTAAAGAGCTCTTTGTAAATGCTTAAGAAAGCTCGTGGGATTAATAGGCTTTAAACGCTGTAGTTAGGGGACAGCTTCCTTCTCTAATACCACTGCTGTTCCATAAGCTACTACTTCTGCTGCTCCACTCATAATGTTTGAAGTAGTTAGCCTTACTCCAATAACTCCATTTGCCCCCA
>Ga0209394_1000252_pt1 | contig 48654 bp, 38 predicted proteins | sample JNZ201metaG_FD_184122 | JGI IMG/M metagenome (GOLD analysis project Ga0209394, IMG submission 184122) | Hot spring microbial communities from Jinze hot spring, China to study Microbial Dark Matter (Phase II) - JNZ 20120812A (SPAdes) (version 3) ...
GTGTTCGTTTTCGTTCTTGGGTGGGCGGTGACTTTTGCCGCTGAGGGTTGGCGGTTGGATGCAAAAAGCGCGCCGCCGTGGAAAGCCATGCCGAATTGGCTCGGCAACCCTTCGCCGAGCGCAACTGTGGAGGCGACAAATGAAGGCTTGCGCTTTTTCGTTCCCGAAGCGGGCAAGGGTATGAAGTGGCTCGTCAACGCTCGCTGGGTCAACACAAATCGTTTTCGCTATCTCGTCATCCGATACAAAGCATTTGGTCTAAACACTCAATCGCGCGACTACTTCATCTGGGTCAATGATGGCAGCCGCCGTCCAGATGAGGCTCGCTATCTGTTGCGATTGTCCGATTTAGTCAGCGACGGTCAATGGCATTTTGCCATTGCTGACTTGCGAGAACTTGACATTCAACCTTACCTTTCTCAGCTTGCCTTGCAAGTTCAATCGGCTGAGCCAAATTGCGAGGTCATCGTCAGCGAAATCTCATTCTGCGACCGTTTACCAGAAGGCATTCAATTGCCAACAAAACCGCTCCCGCCCTATCGCGAACGACCGCTTGAGTTGTCGGTTTTGGCAAAAGCGCATGCTCAACCAACTTGGCTCGCCAATCCAGCTGAGCAAGCAGATGTGCAAATGACGCATGAAGGTGTGAGGTTCAGGGTAAAGGGTTTCAACAGGGGCATGAAGTGGAGCATCAACTTTGACCCACCGCTTGCACTCACTGAAATGCCGATGTTGCTCATTGAGTATCGTGCCATTGGCATCGCAAGTTGGCATGACTATTTCGTCTACACTGCACCCCGTCAGCCGAAGTTACCGCAACCAAACTACCATGCCGTTTGGCTTGATGAGCTTGTGCCCGATGGCAAGTGGCATCAAATTCTCGTTAAATTGCCCGAACTCACGAAAAGCGAGCTTTTTACGCTGGCAATTCAGGTGCAATCCGAGAGCGAAGAAGCCGAGGTCACAATCCGAAGCCTCAAATTCGTCAACCGAGCACCCGAACTAAAGGGCTTTCTTGACGATTTCCTGCCACAGGCTCAAAAGCAAGAGGGCAAATGGCATCCTTTGGACTTGTCTGGGCATTGCAACATCAACTTGAGTCAAGTTGGCTTGGATTTGCTCGTCAAAGAGTTTCGCTTTCGCTCAAAGAGCGTTTCTGCTGCTGGCATCCCATTCATCGTCAGCACGGGTGAACTCAATGGCTTCGCTGCTGACGATGAAATTGGCGACATTGCTATCCCGCTGCTGACAGAAAAGGGGCAGCGAGCAACAGAGGTTTATTTGCTTCTCGCTGCAAGTTTCCCGCGCTATGAAGAACCATCCTACGGTGGTGGGCGGTTGTGGCGAATTCGTCACCCACATCGTTTTGTCGCCAAAGTTGTTTACGCTGACGGTAGTAGCGAAACTTACTTTCCGTTGCGGGTGCTTTCCCGTCGCCCCGAAATCGTGAGCGGGCTTGATGTCTATGTCGTGCCACTGCGCAAAATGACCGAGGAAATTCGCCTGCGTGACCGAATGAGGTTGGGCGAATTTGCCTTATGTGGGCTCACGCTCAATCTCGGAAAACCGAACTTTGGTGCAAACGGGGCGAGGGACGCGGGACGAGAGATGAGTCTTTGGGATGTGCCATCTTTGCCACAAGCGAGAGTGGCACCGTTATTGCCACCGAGTAAAGTTGTCATTGATCGGAAACCCGATGCCATCATTCTGCGCAATGCCAATTTGCAGGTGCGAATTCAAACCGCACCTGTGCTGTTGAACGAACTTACCTTGCTTCCCATTAAGCAAAACATTTTGGTTAAGCCAGTGCCGTTATTCGTTGTGAGTTCGTGGGACGAGGACAAGCAAGCGACAAGCGCCGACTATAAACTCGCCAGCGCGGAAGTCAGCGCAAACACAGCCATTTTGGTCTTGCTAACGCCCGACGAGCATTTTCCGAAGGTGCGCTTGGTTTTGCAAATGGATGAACATGCGACATTGCAATTGCAAGCGATTTTGCATAATCAAACGCAAAAAGCGAAACGGTGGAAATTGAACTTCCCCGCACATTGGCAGTTGCGCATTGGCGATGGTGACTTTTACGCTTACCCGTTCCGCACGGTCATCATCAGTGATGCCGAAAACGGGTTCCGTTACCGCTATGGTGGTTTTCTGCCGTTGCAATTTCTTGACCTGAGCAACCCGAAAATGGGCATCGGATTTGGATTGCTGACAAAGGATTTGACTGGACTTGACCGATTTGTTGACTTGCGCCGTGAAGGCGGTGTTACCACGATTGGCATTCACTGGCGTTGCGACCCAGTAGAGCCCAAAGGCGAGTTCATTTTGCCAACGGTTGAGTCATTCATTCACTCTGGCGATTGGCGAGAGGCTTTCAAGCGTTACAAGGCTTGGGTTCAAACTTGGTATCGCCCAATTGCGCCACGAAAGGATTGGTTTCGCAAAATTTTCGCCTTTAGGCAGGATTACATCAGCGCTGGCTTGTTTGACTTTGTAACAAAGGCTTATCGGTTTGCCGAGCGAATTCAATTTGCCCGACAAGCCTTCGGCGCTTGCGATTACCTTCACATTTTTGATTGGGGAGCGACACTCAATCGCGGGCGGGTAGGGGATTACGACCCTTGGAATGACCGATTGACCAGCGCCGACGAATTTAGAGCAGCAGTGACGGCGTTGCAGCAAAGCGGTTTGCCCGTCGGGCTTTACATTGAGGGTTACTTGGTAGACGAACGGTCGCGCATCGGTAAGGCTCATCGTGAAGATTGGGGTTTACGCAACCCTGACAGGAGTGTGCAACTTTGGGAGCCCAGTTCGCCCGAATTTGTCATGTGCCCCGGAACAAAAGGTTGGCAGGGCTATTTGACGCAAGTTTACCGCAGAGTGCAGCAAGAGACGGGTGCTTTGGGCTTTTACATTGACGAGTTCGGTTTCTGCAGTCGTAACTGTTTTGCACAAAATCATGACCATCCGCCCGACTGGAATGTCCTTCGTGGCGAAGGAATGCTGACAAGGCAAGTGCGAGAAGCGCTACCGCAAGAATGCGCCGTTTACACCGAGAACTTCCCGCCAGACATTCACACCATCTTGCAAGATGGCAGTTTTGACTACGCCATTTACGAGTTCCAAACTCGTGCCCATCGCTGGATGCCCGTGCCAGTTCGGCTTGGTCGGTTTGCCTTCCCCGACTTCAAAGTGCTGCAAATCATCGTTTGCGATTTGCCAGTTGGGACAAACGAGGAAGCAGTTAAGCAGGTGTTTTTCAACGGTGACGGCTACTGGCTTCAAGGTGAGCCTGACAGTTGGTGGCAGCGGGAAACTTTGGAGGTTTTAAGGCGGTGCATCGCCATCTTGAAGGAACATGCCGATGCTTTTGTCGGCGACGAATGCGAACCCTTAGTTCCGACTTTGGTCAACGGCGTTTTTGCCAACCGCTTTTCATCAGTGCGCAAAACCGTTTGGACACTTTACAACGCAAACTGGCGAAGCGTCAGCGGTGAGATTTTAGCAGTGCCACATGTTGACGGCACTCATTACTTTGATGCTTGGAGCGGAAAAGAACTTAAGCCACGCATCATCGGCGAAACCGCACACTTGTCGTTGACGATTGAGCCACATGATGTTGGGTGCGTGGTGGGGGAGCGGTGAAGAAGGTTTAGCATCGCAGCTTCCGCAAATTAACGAGCCTTTAAGGTTGGCTCAAAATAGACGACGAGCGTTTTGGCATTATTAGGCGGTGGTGCAAGAGGCTTTGCGTCAAGACCACCCAATATTGGGCTGCGCGAATTAGAGGCGATAAACCATGTGTCGTTTGGCATGGATGTGCTTGATGGTCGCCGGTTTTGTTGTCATCAGTTTTTGTGTGGTCTCTTCGCAGGGGAGTGTGAAGCAGAAGGCGAAGGGGCAAAAGCCATTGGCTGTAAACGCTGTCTCACCCAATGCCATTACGGGCGAGTTGAAACGAACTTTTCACCAAGCCTTAAAGGGTGCCCAAAGCATCAAAGAAGAGCGTTTGCGCTCATGGGCGCTTCGTGATATCGTCAAAGTGGTGGCAAAGGTAAGTTTGTTGGATCAAGCCTATGAGGTGGCGAAGAGCATTGAACAACCTATCCCACGCCTTTGTGTCAATTGCTTTGAGCGAGACCGAGTGATTGATGCCTTGGGGCAGTAAGGCGATGGAGAAAAATTTTGAGCCTGAAAGCCTGTTCACTGGGTTACGCGAATTTGGAGGTGATAAACCATGGTGCCCGCTGTTTCGCCACATGCTGTTATGGACGAGTTGGAGCAAACTTTTCAACAAGCCTTAAAGAATGCCCGAAGCATCAAGGATGAGGATGAGCGTTCAGAGGCGCTTTATGACATTGCCGTAGCAATGGCAAAAGCGGAGTTGTTTAACCAAGCTATTCAAGTCGCTAAAAGCATTGAGGATGAGGACGAGCACTCAGAAGCGCTTTGTGACATTGCTGAAGAGATGGCGAAATCGGGTTTATTGGATCAAGCCTATGAAGTGGCAAAGAGCATTGAGGAGCCTATCCGACGCCTTGAAGCCCTTGCATCAATTGTGGCGAAGATGAGGGAGGCGGGGATGATAGGGCAGTAAAAGGAGCTCGGTGTTTCATTGCTAATGCAAGTGAAGTTAAAAGGAGAAATTGCTGGAGGTGAAGAAAGTGAAAAGATGTGCAATTGGGTTAGTCTTGTTGGTTGCTATGTCATCGGCTTTGGCTCAAACTTTTAACCTGCTCGGTGAGCTGAAGGATTGGGTGGCAAGTATTGACCGAGGCGGGACGAAGATGCATTTGTCAAGCCGTGACGGGGTTTTGGTCGTTGATGTTGATGCCGATGGCGACACGGAAGATTACCCCAAGATACGGCGCACATTTCCGACACCACAGGATTGGCAGCGTTATGCTCGTCTTCGTGCCAAGCTGCGGGTAACTTGTGATGACCCAGAAGTCCACTACAAGGTGCTTGCCTTTGTCTTCTACGATGAGCAAACACGCTTGCCAGACTACCCTGGCAATCCAATGAAGCAGCAAGTTATCCGCCGTGTCGTGCCTGTTGGGAGATGGGTTGAAATTACTGAGTGGTTGACTGAGATTCGCCGTTCCACCATCCGCCAATTTGACCTTTACCTTTACGAGGCACCGCCGTCAACACCACACAGGTTCCGATGGGAGGTGGCTCAGTTAGAGTTGGAACAAGTCAGCGGTGAAAGGGTTGTCTTTGATGGGCTTATTTTTGCCCGCCAGCAATTCAAAGGTATGGTGAGCAAGCCAGTTGCCAAACTGGCGACTAAAGACGGATTGCAGTTGCTCTTGGGCAAAAGCGGTGAGGTTGCTCAATTGAGTGTTGATGGAAAAGTTTTGGGTAGCGCCTCACCTGTGGTGCCGACGGGGCTTTTGGTGCGCGATGTCACTCGCCCAGATGAGCCACCCAAAATGGTTGGCGGGACAGTAGCGCAAAGAGGCGCAGAAGCGCACCAGAGTGCGAGGTTGACTGATTTGGGTCTTGAAGTTTTTGCGACCCACAAGAGCGTCGGAAACTGGCTTGAAATCAGCGGACGAGTTTCTGATTTGCGCAAGGAAGACCGTGCCATAACCGTTTACTTCGCCCTCCCAGTCATTAAGGGGCAATGGCAGTGGTGGGATAGCATGTCCTCTTCCCGCACGGAAGCCGATGAGGCTGGCGAATTGCACTATCTTGAGCGGGGCATGGGTTATGGGCTTAACGGTGCTCATTCCAAGTATCCGCTGGGAGCGCTGACATTGCCTGATCAAGGCGGTTTGGTCTTGGCAATCCGAATGGACGAACCCGCTGTCCACCGCATCGTTTACAACCCGATGCTTGGTCTGTTTTACATCGCCGTTGACTTGGGGCTTGTTCCCGAGAAGCGCATTGATGGAAGCCCGCTCTGGGAAGCGCCATTTCGGTTCTTGCTTTACCGATGTGACCATAATTGGGGCTTTCGTTCCGCATTGCATCGTTACTACGGGTTCTTCCCACAGTTCTTTGCTAAGCGAGTAAAGCGCGAAGGTGGTTGGTATGTTTGGGGCAATATGGCGGAGACGGAGGGCGCTTTAGAGGCGGGTTTTGCATTCCATTGGGGACCGAGAGATGAAAAGGCAATCAAATGGGACAACGAGCATGGAACACTCGCACTGTTTTACATTGAGCCGCAAACATACCAGCAGAGCCATCAGGATTTTGACCAATCGCCGAGTTTCAAGGATGTCGTAATGCGGTTGCACAAGTTGGCAGAGGGCGATCCCGAAGAATTGGAACGGGTGGCGAAAACTTCCTACCGCGTTTATCCATTGGCTCACACTGATGAGGATTTGAAGCAGCGCATCAGAGAAACAGCGCAAGTCGTCTTGAGGTCACTCAATCATGATGCTTCCGATCGCCCATATGTCGGCATTGGGCGCTACGGTTGGATGCAAAACCGTTGGGGTGCCATCATGTCGTGTAATCTTGTTCCTGCTTTGCCTGAGGGCAAAGGTTGGTTCAACATTCACAGGGTCATCTTGCCTGCTGTTGAAGCGATGGAGAAAGCGGGTGCCAGCTACGATGGAATTGCCCTTGATTCGTTTGGCGGTTACGGCAATGCCAGTTATGTCAACTACCGCAGGGAGCACTTTCGCTATTCGCGCTTGCCACTCAGTTTCTCGGCGCTTGACCATATGCCAGTTCAGGTTGCCTTCTTCACGACCGTTGAGTGGCTGAAGGAGTTGGCAGAGGTGGCGCGAAAGCGAGGTTGGGTTTTGATGGCAAACTGCTCGTGGGGGACAACACCAGGCTGGCTCACCTTTGCAGCGCCTTACCTTGACATCTTTGGTGCCGAACACCATCAGTTTGCCGACCCAGATTTCATCCGAGCCATCGCCTATCAAAAACCGTGCACCGATTTGCCATACACGCCGCGCCCAGAATGGGAAGTTGCATGGCACTTGCTTCACGGTATCTTTCCGGGGCATGGAAACGACTTGCAAATCTTGCGCAAGTATGCGCCGCTGCTTCAAGAGTTGGCGAAAGCTGGTTGGCAGCCTGTAACTGGTGTTTGGGCAGAGCCAAACTTCATCCGCATTGAGCGATTTGGTGATGGCAAAAAAGTTTACCTTGTGGTGCACAACCCAATGGACAAACCCACCGATGTTAAAGTGCGAGTGGATGGCGAGGTGCTGAGGGCACAGGAATTGTCGGCAGTCATTTTACCCGACCGAAAATCACTCAGCTTGCATGCGAATGCCTTTCATCTGCGCCTTGAGGGGCGAGCAACTATCGTCATCTCGCTGAAATTGGATTAGCGAGCTGGGTGCACCAAATGCACAGGCTGTGGCAAACTGCTGTAGCGTGTAGCACATGAGGGGGTGTTTGGCGAGTTGACGAAGTTGCTACCTCGTCCACCACAGTATTTTGTCCGAAAGCTTTGGGAGTTGCATTCAAGGCTTCGTGAGCACATCATTCGCAAGCGAGGTGAATTATTGCAGGAAAGCCTGACGAGTGTGGTGGCTCGCAATGGCGATGTGAGTTTTGGCATAGATGTAGCTTCGGAGGAGTTGCTCATTGAATTTTGTGAGCGTTGGTCTCATGAGATGCCATTCATACTCGTATCCGAGGGCTTCCCCGGAAACGGTTGGTGTCTCTTCCCAAAGGGATGCACCATCTCGGATGCGAAATTCATCCTCATCGTTGACCCCATTGATGGAAGCCGTGAAATCATGTATGACAAGCGCAGCGCATGGATCTTGTCGGGCATCGCTCCAAACTATGGTGAGCGCACATGCCTTAGCGACATCATCATCGCCATGCAGACTGAGATACCGACGACAAAGCAACACATGGCAGATGTGCTGTGGGCTATCAAAGGACACGGAGCGAATGCCGAAAGGCACAACTTGGTAACTGGCGAAGTTCAAAAGCTCAAGCTTCAACCGTCCACAGCAACGACGCTGCAACACGGCTTTGCCATGTTGAGCAAATTCTTTCCGGCGGGCAAGGGCTTACTTGGACAGCTTGAAGAGGAGCTGTTTAGGCGCTTACTCGGTGAGTCACAAATACCGTTGGCGTTTGACGATCAATACATCTCAACTGGTGGGCAGCTGTATGAGCTCGCCATCGGACACGACCGGTTCAATGCCGACCTTCGCCCCGTCATCTTTGAGATGCTTGGGTTAAGCGGTGATGCGATGCCGCTTTGTGCTCACCCGTATGACCTGTGCACCGAGCTAATTGCAAGGGAAGCCGGCGTCATCATAACCGATGAGAATGGGAGGCAGCTGAGCGCTCGCTTGGACATCCGTGAGAATGTCGCATGGGTTGGCTATGCGAATGAAGTGCTGCGAAGACAAATAGAGCCGTTGCTTCATGAGTTGCTGTCAAGGCTGCGCGAGTTTGTGAGGCGAAAATTCGTCTGAGCGTTGTGGTGAGCGGACTTGAGGAAGCTCATTTATCGTGACATTGTTGAGGGTCTACTTGTTGTGCTCGTTTCGGTTGGCATTGGGCTGCTGTCGGTGGCGCGCTTGCCAAGTAAAGTCCCAATACACTTTGATGTCAGCTGGCGTCCTGATGGGTATGCAACCAAGCCTTTGGCTCTTTCACTTTTAATGGGCATGCCAATTTTCATCTGGGTGCTCATTACGGCTTGCTATTGGTTGGCAATTACCGAAAGCGGTTCACTTCGTCTTGATGAAACTTCCGCAAGGTGGGTGCGCCTGATACGCCTATTCGTTGCCCTGTTTATGATTTCAGTTGAGGCATCTATAGTAGCTGTCGCTCTCGGCTGGCTTGATAGCCCAAGAGTTGTCCTTATACCCATGTTGGGATTGTTATTCATCGTCATCGGAGAAGCATTGCCGCACCTTCGTCCAAACTGGGTTGCTGGCATAAGGCTTCCTTGGACGATTGTTAACGAGTCGGTTTGGAGGCGCACTCACTTTGTTGGCGGGCGCAGCTTTATGGTGCTCGGTTCAATGGCGCTGTTCTTGCCGTTTATGCCGACTTGGATGGATGTGGTATGGTTTGCCATCTTGCTTACCTTCATTGTCGCCATCGTTTGCTACGCTTATTTCCTCTATCGGGTGTGCAAGTGAAAGTTAAGTCCGTTGATGGCGAGCAAATTCAAAGTGCAATCCCATCACGGGCGGTTTGCTCAGCGCTGTCGCAAAGTGAGCGTGATTACCATCCAGCATGCTTCAATGCTGCCTTGAGGTGCAGAAGCGCCTGTGCCTTCAATTGGCATGCGCGTCCTTTCGTGATACTCAGCAGCTTCGCGATTTCGTTCAGTGTCAATCGCTCGTAAAAGTAGAGGATGATGACGAGCTTTTCCCTATCGGGCAGCTCATCAACTGCTTTTGAGACAGCTTCATGCAATTCCTCCATTTCCGCTTTCTCACTTGAGCGTTCCCTTTCTTCACGCTCTGCCAGTTCATTCATTTCCTCCCATGGCAAAAGAAGCACACACGCAGCCTCGGAAACGCAACTATGAAGCTTCTCCGTGCATGCATTGAGCTCGCTTGCGCTCTCCTCACCCGTTGGAGGAGTTCTGCCGAACTCGTCCTTATGCTGTCCAGTTGCCTCATGAAACTGCCTCGCCTTGCGATATGCATTCCTTGGCACCCACCCCATAGTTCTAAGCCCATCAACTATTGCTCCCCTTATGCGCGCTGCTGCGTAGGATTCAAATGGTCCGCCTTTTGGGGCATCGTATCTTGTTATGGCTTCAAGCAATCCGAGCATTCCATATCCGACGATGTCCGCCTCATCAATTGAAGGGGGCAAAAGTGGTTTTATGCGTGCAACCTGCCTCTTGACCAGCGGCAGGTATTGCTTAATCAGCTCATCATCTATCCCCTCATCCTTGTGCGGTTGATGCGCCTTCAACGCCCCCGAATGGAGCATCTCGCTCACCCCTCAACCTTGTGCAACTCTCCCTCAATGCCTTTTCGTCGGGGGCAAGATGGCGGCGATGTGTCAGTGATTGTGAGGTGTCACTTGCTTGAGCCCTGAGCAGCGAGTGTGCAACGGCGAAAGAGTCACATCATTTGCCCACAGTTTGGTGCGTCAAAGTTTGCCATATTCAAAGCCAATGCCACCCATCCCAATTAGCCCGCCTTAGTTGCCCTCGGCTTGCTCACTATGGCTTAAGCTAATTTAAGCTAACATAAACTATAGCGCGCACTGCGCGGATGTAAAACAGCACTTAGGTGATGGGTGAGAGAGCAGTTGGCTTTGCTTTCATGCGCCGTCGTAGATGTAGTGGAGTTACACAGTCCCTTGCGGATGAGCGGTCAGTATGGTGAGAGCAAACACGGCAACTTGGGGTAAGCTATTTGCGCTCGTTCAACAGCATCCTAAGACATCCTGCCCGCACAGTTTCTTGCCCAAGTTCGCGCTCCATGTGGACTGATTGCGAGCGCCAAATTGCTCCCTGAAAGTGCCCCTCTACATGCACCGAACGCTACGGCTGACTTAAGAGTTCCCCTTTTCATCGCTGCATCTGACATTGATGCTGTTACGCAATGCAATGCCCAGCACTTCGTCCATGTGCCTGACGAAATGAAATTTCATGTCGCGGCGTATGTGCTCCGGTATCTCAACCAAGTCCTTCTCGTTATCCATCGGCAATATGATCTCCCGTATTCCCGCGATGCGTGCTGCGAGCACTTTCTCCTTGATTCCGCCGACTGGTAGCACCCTCCCAGTGAGCGTAATTTCGCCCGTCATTGCGACATCGCCGCGAACTGGCACACCAGTTGCAAGCGATGCAAGCGCTGTGGCAATTGTTATCCCGGCTGAAGGACCATCCTTTGGAACTGCACCGGCTGGAACATGAATGTGGATGTCATGCTTCTCAAAGAAGTCCTCTGACACACCGAGTTCGCTTGAGCGTGAGCGAACATAGCTCAATGCTGCATGCGCTGACTCCTTCATCACTTCGCCGAGCTGCCCAGTTATGATGACTTCCTTCCTCCCCGGCATCTTCGTTGTCTCAATGAGCAATGTCTGACCGCCATTTGGCGTCCATGCGAGCCCAACGGCAACGCCGACTCTGTCAACAAGCTCTCGCTCATCGCTTATGTAGCGTGGCGGACCCAAGAGAGATGGCAGGTCGTTTGGCGTAACATGCACTGGTTTGTCATCGCCTTGAGCAAACCTCCTTGCAACCTTGCGACATATCCTTGCTATCTCTCTGCTCAAGTTCCTCAAGCCGGCTTCACGAGTGTATTGGCGTATGATAAGCCTGATGGCGTCATCGCTGAATGTGAGCTTGTCTTCCTGAAGACCATGTTCATGCAAGTTGCGCGGTATCAAGTAGCGCTTTGCTATCTCAAACTTCTCCTCCTCGGTGTAGCCCGGGATGCGTATGACTTCCATTCGGTCAAGCAGGGCAGGCGGTATTGTGTCCACTATGTTTGCCGTGCATATGAACATCACTTGTGATAGGTCAAATGGGACATCAAGGTAGTGGTCAACGAATGAGTGATTTTGCTCGGGGTCAAGCACCTCAAGCAGCGCTGCTGCTGGGTCGCCCCTAAAGTCAACTCCGAGCTTATCCACCTCATCCAACATGAACACCGGGTTCTTTGTCCCGGCGTTCCTTATGCCTTGGATGATTCGTCCGGGGAGTGCTCCAACATAAGTCCTTCTGTGCCCTCTTATCTCAGCTTCATCTCTAACTCCACCAAGCGATATCCTGACAAACTTCCTTCCGAGCGCCCTCGCTATTGATTGCCCGAGCGATGTCTTACCAACGCCCGGCGGTCCTACAAAGCACAGTATCGGTCCTTTCGTGTCTGGCTTGAGCTTCCTCACAGCAAGGTATTCAAGCAGCCTTTCCTTCACATCTTCAAGGTCGTAATGATCTTCGTTGAGTATCTGCTCAGCCCTCTCAATGTCAAGGTTGTCCTCGGTCACCTTTGACCAAGGCAAGCTTATCAGCCAGTCAAGGTAAGTCCGTGAGACGGTATACTCAGCGGCAGCCGGCGGCATCTTCGCCAATCTTTCAAGCTCTCTCTCGGCAGCCTGTCGGGCTTCCTCTGGCATTCCGGCTTCCTCAATCTTTCGGCGCAACTCTTCAATTTCAGCCTCCCTATCCTCCTCCTCACCGAGCATCTTTCGTATCTCCTTGAGCTGCTGGCGAAGGACAAATTCCCTTTGAGCCTTATCAAGTTCCTTGCGTGCCTCCTCCTGAATCCGTGCGGTCAGCTCAAGCACCTCAATCTCGTGGTTGAGCATCGGGATGAGCTTTTGGAGTCGCTCAATCGGGTTTACTATCTCCAAGAACTCCTGTCTCTGTTGCGGTTTGAGGTTGAGCGAGCTTGCGATGATGTCTGCGACCCAAGATGGCGTTTCACCGCTTTGGGCGAGCAGGTAGAGCTCATCTGGGAGTTGCGGTGATAGCTGCACCACTCTTTGAAAGAGGTTAAGCGCCGTGTTCATCAGGGCTTGCACTTCAACCGTCTTTTCAACGGTCTCATCAACTGGTGTGTATCGTGCGGCGAAGAATGGCTCAGATTGAATCCACTCATCAATCGTCACCCTTGAAATTCCCCTTACAATGAGTTGTATTGCACCTGTTGGGAGGCGATTCATCCGAAGTATCATCACGAGCGTGCCGACAGAATACAGATCGCCAACCTGAGGGTCATCCACCGCTGGATCTCTCTGCATCACTGTGATGAAGTGGCGATGTGTGGCTGCAACTGCATCAACAGCCCTAATGCTTTTCTCCCTGCCAACATCTATCGGGGCAACCATGAACGGGTAGATGACGAGCTGGCGCAACGCTACCACTGGGAGTTCATTTGGAAGTTCGCCCCTTTGAACTTGTTGCACCTGTTCTTCATCGCCAGCAGGCATAGCCTAACCCTCCTTGATCTGAATCCTCATTGACTGACCTTGCGATGGCTTTCTTTTCTTTGGTGCGGTTATGTGCAGCAAGCCCATCTCAAGCTTCGCGACTATGCCATCTGGGTCAACATCGTGTGGCAATCTGATTCGGCGCTCAAACTGTCCATAGTCAATCTCAAGGCTGTAATAGCTTTTGACCCTTCCCGTCTCCTCACGCCGGCGCACACCGCGGACCGTTAACTCACCGTTGTGGTATTCAACGCTCACATCGGATGGGCGAACGCCGGCGAGTTCAACCGTGATGCAAATCGCCTCTTCAGTTTCACACATGTCAACTGCTGGCAGCCAGAAGTTGCCTCCTTGCGAGATTGAAAACTGCGGTGAGACATTCTCGCGCCACTCGTCAAAGCCCCTCCACGCCACTTCAAATCCACTCAGCTCAAATCTCACCTTCCTCAACATGAACCGCTCACCTCATCGCGATTGCACAACCCCTTGGCTTTCATGAACTGCCTCAATTGGGCGCTGAGCAACATAGTAAATTCTCGTGCTCTTTTTCCTCGGTGGGTTGAATGTGTATGCGTCAAATATGTGCATGCATCTAAACCCCGCATCAATCAGATACGAGGCAACCTCATCAATTGAGTATGCCCTCTGGTAATGCACCTCCTTAAAGCGCAGCAGCGAGCCATCTTCTTGCTGCACCTGAAAATACATGTCCACTTTGCAAAGCTTTCTCTTTCGGTCGTATGTGCTCACCCAAAAATATTTGAGCCTGTCATCCGTATCAAGGTTGTCCTGCGTGAACAAGTTCGCTTCAAGCGCATACTCCGAGTTCATGTCAAATATGAAGTAACCGCCCGGCTTCAGGGCATATAGCGTTGCGTTGAATGCCCTCTTTAGCGCATCGGGATCGGTGATGTAATTGAGGCTATCAAACAAACAGACCGCAAGGTCAAATTGGGATGGCAAAAGCAACTCGCTGATATCTTGGCAGTAGAACTCGGCGTTGAGATTAGGCTGCATCTCAACTTTGCGCAGTGCCTCCCTTATCATCGCCTCAGACTTATCAACCCCCACAACCCTGTATCCCCTCTTTGCAAACTCAATTGCGACATTTCCCGTCCCACAAGCCAAGTCAAGCACGCTTTCAAACCTAAACTTCAGGTGCTGAGTTATCCGATGAATGTAATCCACCCAGAGCGAATATGGAACTTCAGCCATCAACTCATCATAGTATGGGGCGATGACGGTGAATGCCTCATTGTCTGGGAGCACTTTTGCATCCCTGAGCAATTCCTCAATCAGCCTTCTCTTCGCCATCTTAAGCCTCCCCTCGTGCGCTTCAGTTCAATGCTCAAATGGGGCGACCTCATTGGTGCTCGGCGCAATTGGCATGACCATTTTCACAGCATAGTGAGGCATTGAGATGACCTTCACTTACTGGTTCGCTTCTGCCCACTCCTTCTCCTGAGCTTGTTCAACTTTGCGAGCGCTTCTGCAAACCTGTGCGCATCGTCAAACTCCTGATATACCGAAGCGAACCTTATGTATGCGACATCGTCAAGCTTGAGGAGCTTATCCATGACCCTCCTTCCAATTTCCCTTGATGTCACCTCTTTGAGACCGCGCCTGCGCAGCTCTTCCTCAATCTCTGCAGCTGCTTTTTGTATCGCCTCGTATGGTATTGGGCGCTTCTCACAAGCCTTCATCATGCCAGTCTCAACTTTGCCCCTGTCAAACAGTTCCCTCCTCCCATCCTTCTTGATCACGACCAATGGTTCAAGGGCTATGCGTTCGTATGTCGTGAAGCGATGCTGGCACTTCAAGCATTGTCTCCTGCGTCTAATTGCCAATCCCTGTTCTGTTAATCGCGTATCCGTTACCTTTGTTGCAGACCCGCATAACGGACATTTCATTCGCCTCACCAACGCACCATAAGCGTGAGTTTAAATGATTCGCACGCCCAAATATCATGATAGCGTTTGATTCGTTGCGCCATAGCCTTTCAGTCTTTAATCGCTGACGCGGCTTTAAGCATTAACTCTGCGTCATAATTACCATACGAGAGCGAAGGTGGTGTGTGGTTGTGCGATGCTGTTTGGGGAAAAGAGTGGAGGTGATGTCCACGAAAGTCGCCTCACAAAAGCTCTGGCAATGTCTCCTCCAAGGCGCAACTGCGTGTTAAACCAAACAAAGGCAGGGGGTGAAGGAGATGGTTAACATACCGGCGGTTGTGGCATTCGCGAGCGTGTTTGTATTGGGCATATGCTTTTCGGTGATTGGAAGTGTGAAGCTAAAACTTGCTGAGGTGCTCCAGATTGACGATGCCAAAGTTGGCGGTTTGATTTCGGCTTTGATGTTTTGCAGCTTAATTGCGGTGCTGATAATCGGACCAGCTATGGATAAGGTTGGCTACATGGTAATTGCAGTTTTGGGCTTCCTGCTCGCCGGCATTTGCATATGGATGCTTGCGGCATCAAAGACATACTCAGCTGCGTTCATAGCCTGCCTTTTGCTTGGCATCGGCGCTATGTGTGTCAACACTGCCGGAAATGTCCTCGGTCCAACGGTGCTCTTTGGTGGTGCTAATCCTGCTGCCGCGTCAAATCTGTTAAATGTCTTCTTCGGCGTCGGCGCTTTCATAACACCGCTAATAGCCGCAGCGTTGCTTGGGCGCGTCGGATATTCAAAGACAGTGGCTGTCATAGGAGCAATATGCTTCGCCCCGATAATACTCGCATTGATAAGTTCATACCCACCAGCTCCTCCGGGGTTCAATGTCGTCAGGTCAATCGGGTTGATAACTGAGGCAGCGGTGCTCCTTGGCGGCATATCGCTCTTTTGCTACATCGGACTTGAAGCTTCAATGGGCGGATTCATAACGACATATCTGAAGAGCCACGAGATGTCGGATGAGAGAGCCAACACATTCCTCTCCGGCTTTTGGATTTGCCTGATGGTAGCGCGCCTCATAGCTGCATCCATCCTTGGTGGCATCCCACCAGTGCACCATGGTGTTGCCGTTATCATACTGAGCGTCATTGCTGCCATAGCGATCGGCATCATGATAGGCGCACGCACAGCTGCACAAGGTGTCATCGGGACGCTGTTGTGCGGGCTTTCGTTCGGACCGATGTTCCCCACGCTTGTTGGAGTCACATTCACCAAGACAAACGCAATTAAGGCCGGCATCACGGGGAGCGTGTTTGGATGGATATTCGCAATAGGGTTGCTTGGCGGAATCATCATCCCGATGCTTGTCGGGAGGTATTCGGCAAGGCTCTCAATAAGGCAGAGCCTTCGCATACCTCTCATCGCTTCCATTCTCCTCTTCATCTTCGTAGCCATACTCCAGTGGGTTGTGCCGATGGCGACAGTTGAGCAATAGGGAGCCGCATTATTTGATACCCGGGATAACCATTGAGAGCAACGAAAGCGGTTTAATCCATCTTCAACTCGTGGGGAAACAACCTCATTTGCTTTCGTCCACCATCTTTTGCCCTCTGTGAGTTCGTTTTGGTGCTGACCTGACGAGCTTTCTCACCTCATCAATCGGCACTGGCTTTATGAGCAAAGTGACGCTGCCGTATGCCATAGCTTTTGAGACGAGTTCGCTGTTTGGGAAACCGGTCACAAAAACGACCGGCAACTCCGGGTCTATCTGCCGCAGCTTTATGAATGTCTCAATGCCATCCATATGCCCCGGCGGGAAGTAAAGGTCAAGGAAGACGATGTCATATGTAATTGCCGAGACGCGCTCAACTGCCTCTTCGCCGCTAAACAGTGTATCCACTATGCAGTGTTCCCGTTCAAGTGCCCTTTTGAACACATCACACACATCCGGGTCGTCATCAACGACGAGGACAAATTTTTTCGTCGTCTCCGGGCGTCGCCTCTCAAGCCATTCATCAAGCTCGCGTTTAACCACACGCCACCTGTTTCCAATTTTTCGTCCCGGCAAAGCACCGCTGTTCAGAAGCTTGTAGACGGTCATAATATGCATGCCGAGGTATTCGGCAACTTCCTCAACGGAGAGAAGTCGTTCCTCTTCTGCCATCCCTTCGGGCAAGGACATCTTCACATCAGCTGTCATTGATTTTTGCCACCGATGCCCTTCCCATCCACCTCCTTAGCCATCCAAAATTATGACACTCTCAAATTGCATGTTGCATAGCAACCGGGGGTGCCGCCATCGCCATCTGCGGTATGCCGGCAGTTCAACATATCTTGCGCGTAATTGGTTCGCATTAGCTATCCATCTTTGAGAGCTTTTTCACGCATGCGCTTATTGCCATTCTGAGCTGCTCCAAGCTAACTGGCTTTGGCAGGAGGAAGTCCGCACCTGCTGCATCTCTCGCGTTTCCGTCAGATTGATCAATGTTCCATCCGCTCGTGATTATGACCGTTGTTGTTGGGGAGCGCTCTTTTATCATTCGCGTCAGCGTTTTGCCGTCAAGGTATGGCATCCCGAGATCCGTAATCACGATGTCAAACGGCTTTCCACAACTCAGCCCCTCCATAAACTTCTCCATCCCGCGATTGCCATCTTGCGCAACCTCAACTTGATGTCCCTCTTGTTCAAGGGCTCTCTTTAAAAACTCCCTGACAAATGGCTCATCATCAATGACGAGTATGCGCAGCAGTTTTGCTTCGCCCTCGCGTATGCCTGCATTATGGTCATTACGGTGCCGAAGCTCAGCCGGCTCCACAACTGGCAACTTGATCCTTACTGTTGTCCCAATGTTAGGAGCGCTTTCAATCTCAAGCACGCCGTTATGCCTTTGAACAACCCCGTAAACTATGCTCAATCCCAACCCCGTGCCCCTTTCGCCCTTCGTTGTGAAGAATGGTTCTAAGCATCTTTGCTTAGTCTCCTCGTCCATTCCGATGCCGGTATCGCTAACTTCAAGCAAGACCCATTGCGGCTTTTGGCTACCTTCGTGTTGCTCTGAGCGTGTGCGTATCGTCAATGTGCCGCCATTCGGCATCGCATCTGCAGCGTTGATTATGAGGTTGATCAATGCCTCCCTCAACTCGCTCTCCACACCGCTGATTTGAACGGGCGGTTCTTGAAGTTCTGTTCGCACATCTATCGTGATGCCGTGGCGTTGTGGTATGTCCTTCCATCTCGGTTTTGTGAGCTCAATACACTGCCTCACTATCTCATTCAAGTTGATACTCGCCAACCTCTCATCGGGTGTCCGCTGCCTGTAGAATTCCCTTATTCTCTCAACAGTGTTGGCTATGTCAACGCCGGCTCTTCGGATGAGATCAACATACCTGCGCACTTCATCGGTCAAGTCCATGTAATCAAGCAGCAGCTCTGAATAACCTATAATCGGCACGAGTGAGTTCTTGATGTCGTGAACTATTCCCGAGGCGAGTTGCCCGAGCGCTCTGAGCCTCTCCTCTTGCATCATCTTCTGCCTCGCCCGTTTCTGCTCCTCGTAAGCCCTTTGTAGCTCGCTATACAACATGGCATTGCGCATGGCTATAGCAAGTTGGTCTGAGAGCATTTTGAAGAAGTGCCTGTCGGCTTCCGTAAATGCGTTTTCCGGCTGGCGAGCCGCTACCATAATTCCGAGGAACTCACCACCCGCCTCTATGCATGATAGGAGCATTGACTGCCAACCAAGTGAAGCGAGCAAGCGTGCCACTTGGAATTGCGACCTGCTGGTTGCATCAACTTTGACGCACTGTCCCGAGCATACTGCGCCAATGTCCCTGAACATGTCCATTGGGATTTCGTCCCCGATATTCACCCCGAGCATCCCGGAAATATTTGAACCCAAGCTGCTTTCTCCCAAAAACGCGAATTTGCCGCCAACACCCCTGAGTGCAAAAACAAGAATTGCTGTCTCAGGCATGACGCATTCAAGGAATGCGATAGAATGCCTCACAATGCTGGGAAGGTCAAAGCGCAAGTTGATATCCCGTGCGATTTCGCTTATGAGCTGCATGCGGGAAAGGTGGAAGTATTGTATCTGGCGCAACCTGTAAAAGCACTGAAGCACCGTTGATGCGCATAAGGAGAGGGCTTGAAGGTCAGGTTGCAGGCTCATTTCAAGCTCATCTTGAGGTGCTCCATGATGTCCTTTGATTCCAAATACACGCACAACTCCACTTGTCCCCTCATCAACTTCAATTGGGATTGAGAGAGACTCTTTCACTTCCCCGCGGAGTTGCAAATGAGCGCTTTCATCCCCACTATGCTCTGAGGATGTGGCGAGCAACTTTCCCTGCCATGCCTGCTCAATTAATTCCGCGACAGCGATGCGGGCATTTGTAATCAACCTCGCCGCATCGGCTATCTCCTTAAGCAGCAGCAATATTGGAGCATCACTGATCGCATCACCACTGTTTGCGACTTGCCTCAGCAGTTCCCTTGCGGCGTTGATGAACTTGATTAGAGCAGTTGCCCCCTCCCTCATCTCCCTCACCCTCGCTCTCGGTGTTTCCCTGCTCATATGGCATCATGCTCAATGGCTTTCAACTTGCTCTCATTACTCTCACATGCCCGTTCGCATCACCACCATATTTGTTAATCGGCAGGACGCGCTCAAAGTTTAGGGTGTGTCTCAAACTGAAATTGGGGCATGGTTGTGGTCAAAATAGATAATGATGAGCGCAGTAAGCGATATATTGCTCTGCCGATGGGGGTGCAAATCCCTATGTTGCGTCATTCGGAAGGCGACCTCTTGCTGCGTTCAAAGCCCGTTGAGGAACTTACGCTTGAAGAGGCACGCCGAGAGGCTGAAAGGTTGCGCCGTGAGATTGAGTATCACAACTACCGATACTATGTGCTCAATGCGCCCGTGATAAGCGATGCTGAATACGATGAGCTGTTCAGGCGTCTCGTGAGGATTGAGGAGCGTTTCCCCGAGCTCGTAACGCCAGATTCACCAACACAGCGTGTCGGCGCACCACCCGTTGAGGAGTTTGGGACGGTGACGCACAGGTTGCCGATGTTGAGTTTGGACAACGCATTTAACGAGGATGAGCTCAGAGCCTTTGATGAGCGCGTTAAGCGCATGCTCGGCTTGTCACCATCAACGAACATTGAGTATGTATGCGAGCTGAAGCTTGATGGCTTGGCAGTTAATCTGACATACGAGAACGGCATCTTTGTGAGAGGCGCAACAAGGGGAGATGGCGTCACAGGCGAGGATGTTACAGCCAACCTGAGGACGATTAGGAGCATACCGCTGAGGATGTTGATTGATGACCCGCCACCACTCATTGAAGTTCGCGGCGAGGTCTTCATGACGGTTCATGACTTTGAGCTGCTTAACAGGCAAAGGATTGAGCGTGGCGAGCAACCATTCATGAACCCGCGCAACGCAGCTGCAGGTTCTGTGAGGCAGCTTGACCCGAAGGTGACGGCTGAGAGGCGTCTGGACATCTTTTGCTACGCCATCGGGTATGCTGAGGGCATCTCCTTTGAAACCCACTGGCAGGCGCTTGAGTTCCTCAAGTCAGCCGGTTTCAAAGTCAACCCGGACAACAAGCTCTGTTGCGGGATTGATGAAGTGATACAGCATTGCATTGAATGGACTCACAGGCGCCACGAGATACCATATCCAGCTGATGGGATGGTAGTCAAAGTGAATCAAATACGCTATCAAGAGCTCCTCGGAGCAACAGCACATCATCCGAGATGGGCTATAGCATACAAGTTCCCGGCTGAGCAAAAGACCACACTGCTCAAGGACATAGTTGTCCAAGTTGGCAGGACTGGCGCACTCACCCCAGTTGCTGTCCTTGAGCCAGTTGAAGTTGATGGTGTCGTGATAACGAGTGCGACGCTTCACAACGAAGATCAGATAAGGCGCTTGGATGTGCGCATCGGGGATACGGTGATCGTGCAGAGGGCTGGCGGTGTAATACCGGAGATAGTTGGTGTCGTGAAGGAGAAGCGAACGGGCAATGAGAGGGAATTCGTTATGCCAAAGCAATGTCCGGTATGCGGTGGCGAAGTTTACAAGCCGCCGGGTGAGGTCATCGCAAGGTGCGTTAATCCGGCGTGTCCAGCGAAGATTGAGAACTGGCTAAAGCACTGGTGTTCAAGGGATGCAATGAACATTGAGCACATTGGACCAAAGCTGATAAAGCAGCTTGTGGATAACGGGTTAGTTAACGACCCAGCGGACCTTTATGCGCTCACCAAGTGGCAACTGATGGGGTTGGAGCGAATGGGTGCAAAGTCAGCTGAGAATGTGATGAAGGAAATTGAGAAGAGCAAGACAGCGCCGCTTGATAGGCTAATATTTGCCCTCGGGATAAGGCATGTTGGCGCGAGGACGGCAAGGGTATTGGCGGAGCACTTCGGGAGCTTGGAAAGGCTTGCAGAAGCCTCCCTTGAGGAGTTGATGAACATCCCGGACATTGGTCCCGAGACGGCTCGCAGCATCTACAACTACTTCCGCATGGAGTCAACGAAGGAGTTGCTTGAGAAGCTCAAAAGGTATGGCGTTCGCCCAACCGGTGTCGAAAGGGTTGCGGTGCCGGCTCAAACACCGTTTGCGGGTAAGACTGTCGTCTTCACTGGTGAGCTTGAATCATACACTCGTTCGGAGGCTGAAGCGCTTGTCCAGCGCTATGGCGGTAGAGTTGCCTCAAGCGTTTCTCGCACCACCGACTTGGTAGTTGTCGGGCGCAACCCGGGAAGCAAATATCAGCGTGCGCTTGAACTCGGCATAAAGACGATAAATGAGGAGCAGTTCCTTGAGATGGTGAATCAAGCGAAGGGGATTGCCGGCGAGTGAGAGCGGGAAAGTGGGTTGTTGCAGTCGCCGTTGCTTACATTGTTGCAATGACATGTGGTGAGTTGGTGCCGTTAAATGCCCCGCGATGGGAAGTTAGCGGCATAGGTGTGGATAAGCTTGCTCACGCGGCTTCCTACGGCGTGATGACAATGTTGCTTTACGCCTCGTTTAACGGGTTAGGGTTGATTGGCTCATCGCTGCTTGCGCTTTCACACAGCATTGTCATTGAGTGTGTTCAAACCTACTTGCCAAGGCGCAGTCCCGACATCCATGACCTCATCGCCGGGGTGGTGGGCATCCTTTTTGCAGTTGTCATATTGGCTCTCCTTCGCCGCTCGGCAGCATCTAAGGCATGAAGCTGTGCCGTTGCGTGTTTGGGCTATTGGTCGGTATAATCAAAGTTGAAGGTTGGCTTTCTCAAAGGGAGGTGATATTGAGGGCGTGAAAGAAGAGCGCAGCGAAGCGATTGAAGCGCTTTTGCAGTTGCACAGTCAAATACTTCAATGCCAAAAGTGCCACCTTTGGAGGACGCGCACGAATGCCGTTCCCGGTGAGGGCAAGCTTGACGCCGACATAATGTTTGTGGGTGAAGGTCCGGGCAACCATGAGGACCGACAGGGCAGACCGTTTGTCGGACCCGCCGGGAGGTTCCTGAACGAGCTTTTAAGCATCGCCGGGTTGCGCCGCGAAGATGTCTTCATCACGAATGTGCTAAAGTGCCGTCCGCCAAACCCACTTGACCCCGAAAGGGTCAGGAAGCCAACGACTGACGAAATTGAAGCCTGCCGAGATTACCTGATTGCGCAGATTGCTCTCATCAAGCCAAAGGTGATATGCCTGCTCGGTGACACGGCATTGAAGGCGCTGCTTGACCGCAATATGAGCATCTCAAAGGTGCATGCTCATCCATTTGTGAAGAGCGGCATAGTGTATGTGCCGCTATATCATCCAGCCGCCGCGCTCCATAAGGAGTCGCTCAAGGAAACCCTCAAGCAGGACATGCTCAAACTGCGCGAGATAATTGATATGGTGATGCGAAGCGAAGCCAACACAGCTTGCGTCGGCATCAAGGGATAAACGATTGAAGTCTTTGCGCTCTCATCTCACTTTGATCTTTGATGCAACTTTAGCGAGTTTGAGGGGTATTGCTCATCCGCTTTGCAATCAAAAGGTTGTAATGAGTTTGTGACGGCAAATTGACAGTGCTACTCCGCTGATCCCAACGGGAACAAGATTTGATCCATTGCGATGGGAGGTGAGACTATGGCTGGGCATTCAAAATGGCACAACATACGCGTGCGCAAGACAAAGCAAGATGCGCTCAAGGGGAAGCTTTTCTCAAAGCTGACGAGGGAACTTATCGTAGCGGCAAGGCTCGGTGGCGGAGATCCAGAAACTAACCCGAGGCTAAGGCAGGCAATTGAGAAGGCAAAGGATGCGGGTATGTCTCAAGAGAGCATTGAGCGAGCGATAAAGCGAGGCACTGGCGAACTCTCCGGCGGTGAGCAGCTTGTTGAGGCAATTTATGAGGGCTATGGACCGGGAGGCGTTGCGATACTCGTTGAAGCTGTTACCGATAACCGCAATAGGACTACAAGCGAACTTAGAAAGCTCTTTGAGAAATACGGTGGGACGCTCGGTGAGCCTGGATGCGTCTCATGGCTCTTTGAAAGGAAGGCTCTCGTCACCGTCTCACAGGCATCGGCTGACGAGGACAAAGTTATGCAATGCGCTATTGAGGCTGGCGCCGATGACATGACACCGAAGGATGATTCATTTGAGATAATCGCTGACCCAAAGCAACTCCAAGCGATAAAGGATGCCCTTGAAAGTTACAACATTTCTTATACCCTCGCCACAGTGACATACATCCCGAAGCAGATCACCTATGTTGATGGCAACGAGGCGAGGAGGCTGTTGCGCCTGTTACAAGAGCTTGAGGACCACGATGATGTGCAGAGTGTGAGTGCCAACTTTGAGATGCCAACGCACATCATGGAAGAATTCAGCGAGGCTGCATGAGGAGGTCAAGCGCGCTGATTGCGCTACTGCCCTCCAATTGAATGAGGCTATGGCGAGTTTTGGCTCGGAGGGAATCAAATGATGGAAGCTGCATCGGATGTGTCGCTTATTGAAAAGCGCATGGGAGAACTTGAGAAGCAGTTGATGGAGTTGCAACAGCAGCTCAACTTGCACAAGGGCTTGCTTAAGGCGGTATTGCAGATTGGTTCAAGCTTGAGCCTCTCACAAGTCATCACCAATGCGCTTGACAACATTTACAGTCTCGTTCAGGCAAGGCGCGTAATCCTCTTTCTGGTTGAAAAGGGCACTGACGAACTTGTGTTTGTTGGCGGGAGGGCTCTTGACGCCAACTTCGGTAAAGAACAGCGCTACAAGCGCGGTGAGGGCATTATCGGTAAGGCTTTTGAAACTGGCTTCCCGAAGGTGGCTGTCGGTGAGGAAGCGCTTGGGTGGCTGAAAGGCGTTGATGAGCCGCTCAGCGAGGGTGTGTGGGTAATAGCAATGCCATTAACCGTTGATGGCAATACCCTCGGCGTCCTTTGCGTTGAAGGGGATGATAGAGCGAGGCTTTCATTCAACTCCGTAATGCCATGCCTTGAGCTACTTGCAGACAGTGCCGCCGCTGCCGTCAGGAATGCGCATCTATACGAGGACTTGAATGCCCGCACAGCGCAACTTGCCACGCTGTATGAAATCGGCAGCGCTTTGACTTCGGTGCTCAACTTGGACAGGGTGCTTAACTTGATTGTTGATTCGGTTACGAGGCTCATAGGTGCTGAGATTTGTTCAATCATGCTCCTTGACCCAACGAAGCGCTACCTTAGAATACGAGTTGCAAAGGGGCTTCCAAAGAGCGTGATTGAAAGGACGGTCGTTAAAGTCGGTGAGGGGATATCAGGGTGGGTGGCACAGCATGGTCAGCCTCTCCTGATCAAGGACATTGAGAGCCATCCCATGTTCAAGAAGAAAAGCGATAGCAAGTATACCACCAAATCGCTTTTGAGTGTCCCGCTGAAAGTTCGCGGTCAGGTCATTGGCGTTCTCAATGTGAACAACAAAGTGCCAAGGGGGGTGTTCGTTGAGGAGGACGCAAACCTGCTCATGCTCTTTGCCACACAAGCCGCCATAGCGATTGAGAACGCCCATCTCTATGAGGAAGTGGAGAGGTTGGCCATCACGGATGGGCTGACCGGTCTATATGTGCATCGCTACTTTCAGGAATCGCTTGAGAGCGAGATAAAGCGTGCATTGAGATACAAGCATTCGCTATCGCTCATGATGATTGACATAGACCATTTCAAGCGGCTCAACGATACATATGGGCATCAAGCTGGCGACGAAGTCCTTCAACAGCTCGCCAAGATACTAAAGTCGCAAGCCAGAGAGCATGACTTAGTCGCAAGGTATGGTGGCGAGGAGTTTGCCATCATACTTCCGGTCACGCCGAAAGAGGGTGCTCTATCAGCGGCATCGCGTTTGCGCCGCTCGGTTGAGGGAGCGCATTTCAACGCCCATGGAAGCGAGGTGCGGATAACGATCAGCATCGGTGTCGCATGCTGCCCCCAAGATGGACAAACAAGGGAGGAGTTGATAGGCAAAGCGGATCAAGCGCTCTATGCAGCCAAGAGGAGCGGGAGAAACACCATCTGCTACTTTGACGATAAAGGTCAGTTGCAGAGGCTTGAAGGGTGAGTCATACTCAGTGCCGCAATTTGCATCCAATTGGAGCTATCTTGGGCGCTGATAGCGCGATGGAAGGGTTGGTGACTCGGCAATGAGCTGTGGACATTGGATATTGCTGAGCTGGCGCAAGGCATCGCAAACAGCTTGGTTCTTTCTTTCCGTCATATTAGCTCAGCTGTTCGGGTGCAGTCCACCTGTAGCGACGGTTAATGGTGAGCACATAACAGCGAAGGAGTTTCGCCACACGCTCAACTGCACTTATGGTGCGCAGACACTCCGTTGGCTTATAACGAAACGCCTCCTTGAGGAGGAGAACGAGCGCCTGAAGTTGGTCACAGATGCCGATGTTGACAGAGCCTTTGATGAATTCGTAGCAAGCCATGGCGGTGAAGCCCAGTTTAGACTCTGGCTAAAGCGAAACAATCGCACGGAGGAGGATGTGCGTGAAGACCTGAAGCGTGACTTGATCATGTTCAGGTTGCGCGCATCAAAGGTTGACGAGAAAAAGCTTGAGGAGTTTTATGAGCGCCGCAAGGAGCTGTATTGGCAGCCGCCAATGGTGCGCTTATTCGTCATCATGAACAGCAGCAGGGAGGTCATGTTAAAGGCGAAGGCAGAGCTTGACGCCGGTAAGTCATTTGGCGTTGTGGCGAGACGCTACAGTGATGTGCGCCTCCTTAAGGCAACGGGGGGCGAGTTGGAGAATGTCCCAAATGGCTATTACAGGCTGCCACAGGTCGCTTGGGCTGCGTTCTATCAAAGGTCGCCGGAGGCGTTGGATGTCATCAGGGGCTTCAATGCCGATGTGTGGAGGGTGATTAACACAGCGCCACTGAATCAAGTGATCGGACCGATAAAGGGTGCTGGGCGATGGATCATCTTGAAAGTCGCCGAGCGAAGGGATGCCTATCTGCTGCCATTCAAGCAGGTGCGTGAAGATGTGCTCATGCGCTACTTGAATGAAGTTGGTCCGTCTGAGGCTGATATTGAAAGCGAGCTTTGGCGCAAGGCTAAGATACAGATCCATTGGGCTGAGTATAAACCGCTTGAGGACATCTACAGGAAAGCCGAATGGATGAAACTGCCGCAAAGGTAACCCTGTGGTTTCCTCGTGGAGGCTCAGAATGAAGGAGCTGTGATTGGAGCGTTGATGTGACGGGAAGCCCTTCAGCAGAGCTCACTTAAGGAGGGTAGCGTGTGGCTGGATTTGAGCGGCAACGAAATTTATTCCTTCTGCTGCCGTTAGTTCTCCTATGCGGTTGCAGGCGTGGCGAAATAATTGCGACTGTCAATGGGAAGCCGATAACGCAGGATGAGTTTTGGCAGGTGCTTGAATCAAGGCATGGTGTGGCTATGCTCATAACGCTCATAGACCGAAAGTTACTTTCTCAAGCCAATCGCAGGATGCGCCTTGTGGATGAGTTCTATGTCAGCCATGAGGTGGAAAAGCGCATTGAGGGGTTTGGCGGTGAAGTTGCATTCAGGGATTGGTTGCGCAGGATGAACATGACGGAAAAGCTGTTCAGGGATGAAGTCCGTGCGAATCTCGTGCTTGAGGCGCTGCGCTCAGCTGAGGCAAGCAAGTTGAAGCCGACGGAGAGAGAGCTTCGCCTTTACTTTGATGCCCTGAGAAAACGGTTCGCTAAGGCGCGCTGGGCAAAAATAAGGGTCATTGAAACGCTCTCTGAGGAAGATGCTAAGTCACTTTATGAGCAAATAGCGTCCGGGGCATCTTTCACCGAGCTTGCGAGCAAGTTCAATGTGCGCGATGAGTTGCGCCAAAAGGCGGGAGAAATCGGTGTGCTGCCGCTTGACGCGACTGTTATTGAGGATCGTTTAATAGAGGCAGTCAAGGATTTAAAAGCCGGGCAAGTTTGCAAGCCCATAGAAGTGGGTGGCTTGTGGGTCATCGCAAAGCTTGAGGCTGTGCTGAGTGCGAACCAAATCACATTTGAGCTTGCCAGACCATTGGTTGAGGCTGAACATAGGAAGGCTGTCTCACCGTCCCTTGCAGAGGTGATGCAGAAGTTGCGCGATGATGCCGATGTGAAGGTTCATGTTGAGGCATACAAAGCCGTTGAGGAAATTTATGGGCGTTCCTTGAGGGCGAGAGGGAAACAAAGGAACGAGGCGGAGGGGAAGTAAGATGGCATCAAAGAGCCCGTCGGTCGGCGAGCTGTTTGAGGAGATAGTCAAGTTGGTGGCGAAGCTGCGCAGCGCGGACGGCTGCCCATGGGATAGGGAGCAGACTCATGAGTCAATCAAAAGATGCGCCATTGAGGAGGCTTATGAGGTTGTGAGCGCCATTGAGAGCGGAGACATGGAAAAGCTGCGTGAGGAACTTGGCGACCTTTTGCTTCAAGTCGTGTTCCACGCTCAGATGGCGAGTGAGAAAGGTCAATTTGACATCCAAGATGTCATTGAGGGTTTGCGCAGCAAGCTCATATCTCGCCATCCACATGTGTTTGGTGATGCGCATGCCGAGACAGCCGAACAGGTGCTTGCGCAGTGGCATGCAATAAAGCAGGCAGAGAGGTCGCATGCTGACGATGCATCTGGGACGCTGATGGCTGACTTGCCGTTAGCCATGCCGGCGCTCATGCTCGCCGAGGAAGTTCAAAGGCGTGCATCACATGTCGGCTTTGATTGGGGAAGCGCTAAGGATGCATTCATTAAGGTGAGGGAAGAGGTTGAGGAGCTTTCAGACCTTCTCGGTCAATGTGGGGATGCGGTATTGAGCAAGCTGAAGGAGGAGCTCGGTGACCTGCTCTTTTCCATTGTGAATGTTGCGAGGCTGCTCAAGTTGGATGCCGAAGATGCGCTTCGCTGCACGGTGCACAAATTCATCAAGCGGTTTGGTGAGATTGAAAAGCGCGCGAAGGAGCTTGGGATTGACCTCTCGCAGATGAGCCTTCAAGAGATGGATGCAATCTGGGATGAGGCGAAGTCAACCGAGGGGAGATGAGGTTAAGCCCGCCGCTCCTCATTTTGCAAAGGTGATTCAAAGTGCGATTTTGGTCCATGCGCCGGCGAAGCAAACATGGCAAGTTGAGCGCAAGTGAACACAGAAGGATGGGAGCAAGGTTGCTCTCGGAGAGAAGGCTTGATGAGGCATATGAGCATCTTCGCGCTGCCGTTGAGCTTGAGCCGACAAACTTGCACGGCAGGATTAATCTCGGTGTGGCTTGTTACATGCTCGGGAAGTTTGAGGAGGCAAAGGAGCAGTTTGAGTATGTGCTCACATATGACCCGGATAATCCGACGGCTCTGATGAACATGGCGGCAGTTTACAATGAAATCGGTGAGCTGAGCAATGCGATAGAGCTTCTGAGTCGCTTGACGAGGTTGCATCCATCTTACCCTGATGCGCATTATTGCCTCGCAATTGCGTATTGCAAGCGCGGTGACATACCATCGGCGATGGAGGAATTGAACGCCGAGCTGCAGCGTGACCCGGAGCATAAGCTTGCAAGGCAGTTGCTCAAACAACTCATTGAAGCGCTTGAGAGAGCCGGTGATGGAGGGATTGAAAGCCGCAATCAAAGGCGCACATGAGAGGTGAGCTACAGTGCATGCCCATTCTGATTCTGATGAATGGGGCGTTGAAACCGAGCTTGAACTTCTAAGGAGAATTGCGGAGCTTGAGCGAAGGTTGAACGAGCGTGAGAGGGAGATATCACAGCTCAGGCAAATGCTCAATGAGCGCGAGGAGCAAGTTCAGATGCTGCATAGGGAGGTGAAAACGCTTGAAGCTCAATGCCTGATGCTATTAAACGAGGGCGAAAGGCAAGTAAAGCAATTGCGGTTACTCCTTTCACTCACGGCGAAGATCAATTCATCGCTTGAGTTAAAGTCGGTGCTTACCAGCATACTTCGTGCTGCTGAGGAGGTGACAGACGCCGAGGCAAGCTCAATCCTCCTTAAAAGCGACTCGGGTGAGCTCACCTTTGAGGTGGCGACGGGTGAGAGCGCCGAAGTGCTGAGGCGAATATTCGTAAAACCCGGTGAGGGCATCGCTGGATATGTGGTCAGCACGGGCAAGCCAGTCATCGTTAACGATGTTGAGAAGGACGCAAGGCACAAGCGCGAGGTTGATGAGGTAACCGGGTTTAGGACGAGGAATTTGCTTGCAGTCCCGCTGCGCTTGAGCGGCGAGGTGATCGGAGTTATTGAGGTTTTGAACAAGCGAAAGCGGTGTGAAGACGGAACTGAGGAAGCCGGGTTTGATGAAGCCGACTTGAATGACCTGATGCTGCTTGCCGATCTCTCTGCCATTGCCATTGACAAGGCGAGGAAGCACGAGGCGCTGCAGGACCTTTTCCTCAGCTCAATAAAGGCGTTGGCTGCAGCTTTAGATGCGCGTGACCCATATACTCGCGGTCACTCTGAAAGGGTTGCCCAATTTGCGCTCTCCATTGCTGAAGAGCTCGGCATGGATGAGGCGTCAAGGAGGCGCATTGAGCTTTCAGCGCTGCTCCACGATATAGGCAAGATCGGGATAGAGGACTCGGTGTTGAGGAAGCCGGGGAGGTTCACCGATGAGGAATATGAGCGGATGAAGACTCACCCGGAGAAGGGCTATCACATACTTAGGCTCATAAAGCAGCTTGAGCCGAATCTTCCCGGGGTGCGCTATCACCATGAGCGCTCTGATGGCTCTGGCTATCCGCTCGGTTTGAGTGGGGACGATATACCGCTTGATGCGCGCATCATTGCCATCGCTGATGTTTTTGACGCACTCACATCTGACAGACCTTATCGCCCTGCACATCAGCCCGAGGATGCCATTCAAATGATTCGCTCCGATGTTGGGAAGCGCTTTGACCCAGTTGTGTTTGAGGCTTTCATGCGCGCCTATGAGAAGGGAAAGATAAAGCCCAAAGGCTCGTAGCGCTCAATTCATTCAATGACCGAGCTCAAGGTGGCTAAGCGAATTCACATTCTTTGGGTGATGGGCAAATGCCGGTGATACAGTCCTACGAATTTGGGCGCATAGTCGTGGATGGAGTGGTTTATCAAAGGGATGTCATTATCCACCCAAGCGGTGTGCTCTCTCCATGGTGGCGTAAAGAGGGGCACAGCTTATGCATGGATGATTTGAAAGAGGCATTGGCGTTTGAGCCGGCGATGCTCATCATTGGGACTGGCTATTACTGCTGTATGTCTGTTCCGGATGAATTGCGGCGCCAGTTAGAAGCGCTCGGAATTGAGGTGTGCGCCTGTGGTACGAGGCGTGCATGCTCAATTTACAACGAACGCCGTGAGCATCAAAGGGTTGTGGCTGCGCTGCACCTGACTTGTTGATTGGCAGGGGATGAATGAATGGCACCCACTGAGATGATGCGATGGCTCGTTTGTCCGGATGATGGTGAGGGGCTCACCCTTGATGGTGGTCTTTTGAGGTGCGATATGTGTGGGCGCGCATTTGAAGTTGATGACCGAATTGTCCATATCCTCCCGGCGCGGCTTATGCGCCCATTATCTGACGCTGACTTGCAAAAGGTGAGGGAACAAAGGACCCGCGACGAACAGGCGAGCTGGTATGACAGGTTGATAGGGCTGAAGTTAGTCGGGCTGTTTGAGCTGCCACTTTATAGGCGGTTGCTCGGGGCGACGAATTACGATGTGGGGCTTGAAATCGGTTGTGGCACGGGGCGTGTAACAGTTGAGTTGGTTAAGCAAGTTAAGCACCTTTTTGCCCTTGACCTATCATACACATCGCTGCAACATTGCAGAGAGCGTCTAAAACGAGGTTTCGGGGACAAATGCTGGATGCTCCTTCACGGTGACGCCAACTCGCTTCCGCTGCCGGACGAGAGCTGCGATTTGGTCTTCAGCGCTCAAGCGATTGAGCACATCCCGGGGAAGCACCTTCAGTGTGAAGTCTTTTCCGAAGTTGCAAGGGTGTTGAAGCCATCGTCACCGTTTGTTTTCTCCATTTACCATTGGTCGTGGTTGATGAAGCTGTTCAGCAGGCGGGAGGGCTACCACAAAGGTGGGATTTACTTCTACCGATGGACTGCAGACGAGCTTGAGCTGGCGCTATCTGAGCATTTTGAGGTTGACTATCTTCGCCCGTGTGCCGCCTACATCCTCGTTGTGAGGGCTTTCAAGAAACCGTAAATCGCCTTCAACCATATGTTCACCTATGGCATCGTGATTGGGCACAATGCATTCCCGCTCAAATGGCTTTGTGCCCGATGCGCCGTTCGGGATGACGGACGCAATCCAAGTCACTTCAGTATCTCTCCGGTGCGATACGACCATAGGAGTAAGTCAAGTTCGTCAATGGTGATACCAATGTGCTGTGAGAATGCTTTCGCCCTTTCCTCAGCCTCAATGTATTTTCCTCTTGTAGTTGGTGGCTTAGCGCTCTCAAGCACACCCAACTCAAGTAGGCAACGCACAACATGCCTATCAAGGATGGCATAGCCTTTGAACCCTATGTTGCGCAGGAAATGAGATGCCTCTTTATAACCGATGCCCTTTATGTCCGGATTTAGGGCGAGGAAATCGCGCCGCTGATGATGGTCGTCAAATGAATTCAATATCTCCTTCAGCTTGAAGCCGGCTTCCCTGCGCAAGTATTCACGCGTGTGGACTATGTATCTCGCTCTGGCGCTTGCAAACCTATGAAATCGCATTCTGCTTGCAATCTCATTTGCATCACCGTGCATGAGTATCTGTCTTATTGCTTCAACGCATTTCATCGCCCCGCGAGCTGAGTATCCGGCAGCGCAGATGCAAAACACCAACTCCTCAAACAGCGCTTCATCATCTGCCCTTTCATAGAATTCGGTGAACTGCCTTAACCGTTCGGCAATCTGTTCCTTGCGCGCCTCATAGAGTTTTAGAAGCCCGTCAATCGTTAACGCGCCAATTGTATGCATCCAACTCACCACTCAGTGAGGTGATCAACGCATACGGCTTTAGAAATGGGGCGCTGCTTACATGTTTGCCACTGCCCTTCGCCAAGGCGGAGGGCAAGTTGCACCTGTGCGAACTCGCTATGATGCATTATGGCGAGTGGGTGCACATCGCATGTCAGTCAGCCACAACGGCTCTTTCAAGTGGGGTGAGCTGGTCAAACATGCCGAGTTTGCTCATCGGGACATCGGGATGGGTTTACCAGCATTGGCGTGGTCTCTTTTACCCGCCGGAGCTGCCACAGGCTAAATGGCTTCCGTTTTATTCCGAGCGGTTCAACACTGTTGAAGTCAATAACTCTTTTTACCGCCTCCCATCAAAGGCTGCCTTTGAACGCTGGCATAGACAGACCCCGAATGATTTCACATTCGCAGTGAAGGGTAACAGGTTCATCACGCACATGAGGAAGCTGAGGTCGGTTGAAGAGCCATTGCGCAGGTTCTTTGAAGCCGTTTGTGGGTTGGGCGAGAAGGCAAAGGTGATACTTTGGCAGCTGCCACCAATGTTAAAAGCCGACCATGGGAGGTTGAGGGAATTCTTGCGAGTGCTCCCAAAGGGATACAGGTATGCGGTTGAGTTCAGGCACCCAAGTTGGTGGATTGACAAGGCGAGCATTAAAGTGCTTGAGGAATTTGGATGCGCATTCTGCATACCGAGTGCGCCTATGCTCCCCAAGGAAATTATTCTGACCTCGGATTTCAGCTACATACGCATGCATGGTTGGAATCAACTTTACTCGGGCTGCTATCCGATGAGTGAGTTGCAGTGGTGGGCTGAGCGCGTTTCTGAAATGCTGCGGAATGGCATTGATGTATTCGTTTACTTCAACAACGATGTGAACGCTTACGCCATCAGGAATGCCGAAGAGCTTGCCAATCTGATTCGGAGATGACTGCATCGCCGCAAAGCCGATTTAAAACTTCGGGCTTGGCGGCAACCTCAGATGGGCTATAAAATTGGTCGCTTGACCCGGTGAGAAGCTCGGCACGCAATCCGGTCTTGCTTTTGAAACGGCTTCTAAGGTGCTTGCTGTCCTATGCCCGCTGCGGTGAATGGTCGCAAAGTCAATGCAAATGTCGCGGTTCGTCCCTTAGCCCATATGTTTCGTATCCCGCAGTGAAGTTGAAACTCAAAGAAGCCAGCCCCGTAAAGCCTGTCGTCTTGAAGCCACCAGAAAGCGCCCGGCTGCTTCTCCATCGTTATTAGCACTCCAACACCGCTTCTCGTTATCCACCCGACTTGGTCAAGGGCGTTGTTTGTGTAAAACACAGGGCTCGGTCCTTGCGGCGGCTTTTCTGGAAACGGTTTCAAGTCGGGCTTTCCACCGGCGATGATGAACCATCTTCCGGGGTCAGCAACACTGGCTGCTGGTATCCATGCTTCAATCAGCACCGATTCAACTTTGATGTCGTTAAGCGGGGTGAGCTCGTAAACCACCTCAACTGCCTCGTCTGTTTGTGTTATCGTTTGAACCCATTGGATTGAGTCCCCTCCAGAGGTTGCCACACCGCTGAATGAGATTACACCGTCCTTCTCTTCTCGCTTTACATTCGTCGGTTGCATGTCAACTTGTCTGAAGAGCGGTGGCCATCCCCACCCCGGCGGGGCAACTCGGAAGCCAAAGTTGATGAAGCAGAGTTGACCCTTAAAGAAAAACCTCATGATAGCGCCGCTTGGCGCCACCTCAACCTGATATGGACGCTGTGTCGGTGGTTGAGGCTGCGCTGGTGGCTGAGGCTGTATTGGCTGTTGTGGTGGTTTGGGTTGTTCCGGTGGCTTTGGCTGTTCTGGCTGCTGTGGTGTGGCGGGAGGTTGAGGCTGCTCCGGTTGCTGTGGTTGAATTGGCGGTTGCACTTCGGGTTGAACTCCTTTGACTGCTGGGCGACGAAAGCTCTTTACCACTCCGGACAGGGTTGGGTCCAGTCTCACAGCGATGTCAAACGCAGCGTTGGCGTGATACTCCATCCCGAGCTCCAAGTAAGCTCTTCCAAGCCATGCGTAGTATATCCCGACCGATGGTGCAGCCCCGACAGCCCTCGCCAAATAGACAATTGCATGCCACATATCGCCCATCAGCCAGTATGCCTGTCCGAGCGTCCACAGCAGTTCCGAATCATACGGGCGCTTGCTCAAAGCTGACGATATAGTTTTCTGGTATTCGTCAAGCTTGTCGGCGGCTTGGTAAAGTTTGAGGGCTTCGAGTTTGAGCAGATGGGCATACCAAATATGCTCCTGCTGCTTTGCAGCCTCGTGTAGCAGTGCCACAGCTTCTTTCAACTTCCCATCGGCTGCCAACTGGTTTGCCTCTTCAATGTGCTTCTCAATTTGCGCCCCCAAGCTATTGAGAGCTACAAGAATGCTCAGAAACAGAGCCGTCATCCAACAGCTTGCTTTCCTCATGATGCATCACCTCATCTTTGCAAGCGGTTTTTAAACTCAACACAACTGATGGATGTTTCATCCATCAAGTTGCCCTCGCAATTTGCGCCCTTGATAGCCTCCAGTTTTTTGCTCCTTGCCTCATCTTTCAATGCGCACCGTTGCGCCCAGCCTTATGCTTTCATGAACCGCTTCCGCTATTCTTGTCGCTTCAAGTCCGTCCACGCCGGTTGCAAATGTGCCCTTAAGTTCGCTCATGCTAACCCCGTCAAGAAGCAGGCTGACGGTCTGGACGAAATCGGCAATTGACGCTATTCCATAGCCTTCCCAGATTTCTCTTCCGAGTGAATCGTAACGGGAATGCAAAAAGGCTGGGTTATGAGTTTGCTGTTGTGGTATGTCCGTCTCACAACAGGTCCTTGTGCCCCTGTCTTGAGCATCGCATTCAGCCACTCCCAAAGTGCCCACAAGACGCAAGCCCTGATTGACGCTCGCCTCAAATGCATCCGGCAGAATCCAAGATGTTTGGAAGCACACAGTTGCGCCATTCTCAAAGTGAACCATCGCCACTATTGAATCGTAAGTGTTAATGCCGATGCTTGAAAGCTTGCCGGTGCTCCCTTTCGCCCACACTTCAGCAGCATTGCTGTTGAGCAGCCACCGCACAAGGTCGTAGTAGTGAATCCCCAAAAACCAAGCCGGAGAGCTTGCATGCGCCCATGACCTGAGCCAATCCCTTGGGACTTCAATCCTGTCCTCCATGTAGGCATAGCCATACTGTATCTTACCCAATTCGCCCGCATCCAGCTTCCGCTTCAGCACCTGATGGTATTCATCATACCGCTTGTGAAAGTCAACGCAGAGCAGCACCTTGTTTCTCTCAGCAGCCTCAATCATTTGAAGACACCCTTCCACTGTGACATCAAGCGGCTTCTCACAAAGCACATGGACCTTTGCATCCGCGCAGTCAATGACTATCTGGCGGTGCAGGTGATCCGGGGTTACAACGCTTACCGCATCAAGCCTTTCACGCTCAAGCATTTCACGATAATCCGTATACGGAGTGAACCGAAATTCGCGCAGCCTCGCCTCAAGCAAATCTTCATTGACATCGCATCCAGCCACAAGCTCAGCAAGCCCCATCCATGTCATTTGGCGATAGCAGCGAAGATGGTTTATGCCAAACCTGCCAAGACCGATCACGCCAACCCTCGGTCGCCCCATCAAAGCTCACCCCCAATCGGACACCCCACACCATAATGCAATTCCGAGTGACAGAGCTTTCGCTCCATCAAGAAGTTCAGACACGGCAATGCTCTCTCCGGACGAATGAGCCATTGATGCATCGCCAGCACCGAATACGATTGTAGGTATGCCGGCGAGCCTCGCATACAGGCGCGCGTCGCAACTTATGTTCCAACCGCTTACCTTTGATGGCAGCCCAAAAGCAGCTGCAGCCCTGTGGAAAGTAACAGGGAGAGGGTGATCTTTCGGTATCTCGTATGCGTCGTTGTGAAGCTTTGGGAAAGTTAATTCAAAGTGCTCCCTTAACCATTCGTCTCCCGAGGAAAGTATTGCCTGACGCAATTCCTCCTTCACCACACTAATTGTTTTGTTTGGGAGAAAGCCAACACCCCCTTCAATAGTGCACACCTCAGGCACCATTGAGGGCCATGTCCCACCATGTATAACTCCGATGCAGAGCTGCACCGGGTATTCGTAATCTTCAAACAGCGGATAACCCCTGCTCTCTTCAATCAGCCTCCTCTCATATTCAAGCAGCTGCTTTATCACCTCAACCATTTTCTCAATTGCGTTCACGCCATCATGCCTTCTGCCCATGTGCACCGACTTCCCGAATGTCCTTATGCGAAACCACAGTGCGCCTCTGTTTGCACAATAAACATTGAACCCAGTTGATTCAAGCACAACTGCGCCATCAGCCTTGCAACCCTGCCTGATGAGGGCGAGTGCACCGTTGCCACCAACCTCCTCCTCAATCACTACTTGCAACTCCAGATTGCCACACAGCTTGATGCCGAGCTCCCTCAATGCGCCGACAGCGAGCAGCATCATAACAATCTGTCCCTTTGCATCCACAGCCCCTCTCCCATACACATGCTGTCCATCGTAGCTCGGATTGAAGGCGTCCTCCCATCCGCCCTCGGGTATAACATCGGAGTGGGTTTGGATAATCAAGCTTCTTCCGCCACACTGCCCCTCAACTTTTGCCACGACATTAAACCGCTCATCGTATGGCTTCTCATCATCGCTATGGGAATACTCCGGGTCAAAAACGATCTCGTTTGGGATTTGAACCGGCTGAGGGTTTAAACCGAGTTGTTGCATCAGTTCCATTATGCGAAGCTGCGTTTCCTTTTCCTCACCCTGAACGCTTCTGAGGCTGATTAACTCCATGAGCCATTCAATTGCTTCACTCCTATGGGACTCAATGACTCTCCCGAGCAGTTCACACAACCTCTCAAATTTGCCCTCATCAACATTGAGCGCATTCAGGCACATGACAATACACCACCTTTATCATGGGAACAACTGTGTGTTACTCGCAAGCTATATGCGGATTGCCGGATCGGATAGCCAATCCGCTTTGCCAATTCATCTGTCGCTAAATCACCATAGTGCGTTGCTCAGTTCCATGTGGCAACGGATTGGCTGACACGAGCGTCAAAATTGATGCCTGCAGGAACGATGTCAGTTGCGCTTGATGTGTTTGGCGCTTAAACTTGATTAGTGGCGCACGCAGCGCATTGCTCAGTTGAATGGAGGTGAAGTGAATTATGCGATGGGAGAAGTTGATAATGGTGGCTGTCGCTTGCTGTGTGCTTTTGCTGCCGCTGCGTTGCTTCTCTGCCGAGGGAGAGCAGGAATCAAAGCCGGTGGCTAAAGTTGGTGAACAGGCTCCTGACATTGAACTTAAGTCGGTTGATGGCAAGCAGGTCAAGCTTTCCGATGTGCTGCGTGACGAGAAGACGAAGGTTATAGTGCTTAACTTCCTTTCCATAGGTTGTCCATACAGCCAGAAGCTTGAGCCGCTTATCTGTCGGCTGTTTGATGAGCGTCAGAAGGATGGGCTCGTTGTGATTGGCATCGTGAAGGAATTTGGCAACCCAGAAGCCGTGAAGGCTTACATGGAGCGCATGAAGATAAAGTATGCTGTGTTGTTGGACGAAGGGTTGAAGGTGTTCAGGCAAGTTTACGGCGCCCCGAACACTCCCACGCTGTTCATAATAAACAAGCACGGGAAGTTGCTCGGCAAATACATCGGGTTGCTCGGCGAGACTGATGAAGAGTATTACAAGTTCCTGAATGATGCTATCACCGCAGCAGCTGAGGGCAAGGAATTACCACCTGCACCAGAAAAGCTCCGTGGCAAAGGGTGAAAAGTGTAACCCATGCCCTTGGTCTAAGGGCAAAGAAAGTTCAATCCATCAATCGGATGCGCTGCGTGCGCCAATCTCATCAGACGCGTGAGGGGTGTGAGAAATTATTGCAACCCTCCAAAGCCGGGAGTGACAATACCACCTCCCGGTCCCCAAGGCGAAATGACACCGCCACCGCTGCCCGCCGGTGCACCCTTAAGTGGCTTACCGTAAACATAAGAGCGGACGAAAACCTCGGCGTTCTGAAACCCAAGCACCTGTGAGAGTTCCTTCTCCCACTTCTTCATGTCAATCCGCCACCATATGAGCTCCCTTGTGACAGGTATGTTCACATTGATTTTGAAGTTGGTGGCTGTGAAGTTAAGTTCGGCCGGCACGAGCACACACTCTTCACCCTTTGTCGGTGTCCCCAGAGTATAAGTCATTGACTTAAGCACGCTCAGTATTTTGTCTTGACCGCTCGTTTGCTCTTTGGAGAAGTTGCCGCGCCATTCACTTCCCACGCATTCAGCAGCTGCTGCTCTGTCGCCGTTGCGCAAGGCATCAAGGAATTGAGCCACCCTCCTCTGCGGCGTCTCAACAGCTGCAAAGTAATAGATCACGGCTACAACGATACCGATTGCGACAACACCCCAAAAATAGCGCGCCAAAACAATGGTCACTTTTAAATCACCCCCTTTCATTGCGCAGTTGCATTCTCCCGCAAGGAAATTGCTGCCCCTCTAAGCAAAGGATTCACGCAGACCTTTTGAGAGCTCAGTGAAGCTTGCCTTCAACTACGGCTCTGGCTTTCCTACATCGCTCAACTTCAATTGCCACAACTGGCATTGGGACACCGAGCAAGCTCGCCAACCTCTCAATTACCCTATCCATCTCTCGCTTGATCAAATCAATGTTTGCCCCCTCTTTCTTTTCTTCCTCCTCAACGAATTCGGCAATTTGAGCCGCTGCATCTAAGAGGAAGCGAGCCCTCGTTGATTCATATTGGCGACCTGCCATGCTGTGAAATTGCTGCGAGAGCCTTTGCCAAAGTTCGCGCCAAGTCTTCTCAGCAATCACTCCAGCAACTGATGTCATCGCTCGCTGATGTTCAAGTTGCTGCCTTATCGCCATCATTTCTTTGTAGCGCTCATAATCCTCCCTGCTGCGCCCCTGAATAATTTTGCTTTGGACATCCTCTCCGAAAAATTGGCGCAGTATTCTATCAAGCAGGTTCTTCGTAGTTGGGGCTGTCACATGCGGCATTAAAGGGGCATGTTCATATGGGCATCCGAGAACGAAGTCATTTCCATCAAAGCCGATCGGCACAAGCGCGTCAATGGCTTGCCATACAGCTGGCGTTGGAGATTGCAATTGCTGCACCAGCATGCGTTTCACCCTTTGCCAAATGGCAGTTGGGTCGGCTTCCCTGCTCATCATCTTTCCTCACCTCCTTCCACCTTAAGTTTTAATGCGTCGTCCCTCTCATGTGCAGTAGAATCAACCGATGGCGCCCAAACTGCCTCCGCAAACCATCTGCCAACATTTTTGAGCTTGAAGGAGACAGGGAAAGCTTCACCGATGAAGCCCTCCGGTAAGCGCACGAGTTTGTTTTTGAACAGTGCAAATGCCGGTGCCTCAGAGGGATATAACTCTTCGCCGGATCTCAAGTCAACCTGTTCCCACTCTCTCGGCTGCGCTTCCAGATATGGGTTAAGTGCATCCTCACCGAAGGCAATCTCAAATTGATTCCTATGCAGGGAGCCGGATGCAAATAGCCATATTCTCCTTCTGGCAATGGCTTCAAGCCTCTCCAGTTCCTCACTGCCAGCTTGCACAAGCTCTGCAATCACTTTCGGGTGGGCGCACACAATTGCATCCACATTCGCCGGGTGAAGACTTGACTTGAGGAGCAATTCACGGCGCAACTTCAGCGCTATGGTTAGCGTTGACGGCACCTTACCAATGCCGCAATGTTCACATGGCTCCATTAACAGCTCTTCAAGGCTTAGACCTTGCCTTCGCCTCGTCAGCTCAATCACGCCGGTCGGGCTGAGAGTTACGATCCTTGTTTCAACCTCGTCCAACGAGATCTCGCGTTGAAGGTGCTCTTGAAGTTTAACCCAATTGTGAGAACTCGGCATGTCAACGAAGTCAACGACTATAAGCCCGCTTATGTTTCGTATGCGCAACTGCCTCGCCAGCTCCTCTGCGGCTTCCATGTTTATTCGCAGGGTTGTTTCGTAAAGGTCACCAACTATTACATGCCCTGTGTTCACATCCACGCTTGTCAATGCTTCTGTTGTCTCAATCACGATGTAAGCCCCACTGGGCAACTTGATGACCCTTGAAAGCGCCCTCTCAATTTGCTCAGATACACCATAGGCATCAAACAGGGGCACCGGTGAATCATACAGCTTTATCCGTGTTGCCACCTGTGGCAAATACTGCGTTGCTAAATCAACCATGCGCTTATAGTGCTTTGGCGAGTCAATGACAATCTCATCCACCTTATGCGCCGTTGAAAATAAAACGCGCTCAATCAAATCCGGGCTGCGATGAAGCAATGACGGTGCTGGCATCTCATCATACTTGCGCACTACATCTTTCCAAGTGCTGGTGAGTTCCCTTATGTCGTTTGCAATTTCAGCTTCGCTTCTTTCGGCAGCCTCAGGGTGAACATGCACACCACATTCAAGCGGGCGATACTTCTCAACTGTGCGCAGAAGCTTTTCCCTCACTCTCGGATTCGTTATCGCATGGGATACAGACGAGTGGTCTGCGCCCTGAGTTATCAACTCAACGAATCTGCCGCGAAGCGATATGCGAGTTGTCAACCTCGGGCATTTCTTTTCCCTTGGCTCGTGCACAACTTGCACAAGTATCGTTTGTCCCGGCTTGAGAGATTCTATGGGGATGCGAGTGAGACGGTTCACCGTTTCAACGCCAATTGAATGCGGGGCTATATCACTCGCTTGAAGGAAACCATAGGTGCCTTCCTCAATCTTCACAAATGCTGCATCTATTGCGGGCACAAGCCTTTCAACCACACCTTTGTAAATGTTCCCCATGAGCTTGCGAGCGCGTTCAACCTCAAGTTTCTCAAGCCTGCCCGAGATAACCAGGGCTGACCAAATTTGTCCCATGCAAACGCTCATAAGCAGCAACGATTCGCTTTTGTGCTTGCCATCCTCGTCGCTCATGGATGCATCACGCCTTTGCTTTCAGCGGCTCTCGGAGTTTGTGAATCATTTGATGGAGCTCTCTCAAGATTGTTTGACACGCTCAGGACAAATACAGTTTTCACCCATTGCGTAACTCGTCTTGTGCATTACAGCTTGGCATGCTGCAACTCCCATGGCGTGCCTATCGCTTTGATGAAGAAGACCTCAAAGCGGCTTCCAATTTCATGATGGGCGTGGGGGTCATTTGGAAGCGCATGTCGCATTGGAGGCACCTTATGGCTTCGGCAACAGCTTCCTCAGCTGTAAAGCCGAGTTCAACCTCATCAAAGTTTCGCCTCCTCACACTTGGCTCAAGCTTCCTCGGCTTTACTCGCCCAAGATATGCAAATTCGTCAATCCTCCCCATCCATAAGCTGCGCTTCCCTATGAAGCCCTCCTCTGTCAGCTCCTCGTCAATGTCGCCATCCCCGCCGAAGAGCTTATCAATTGACGATGCAGCTAACCTGCCATGAGCTATTGCCTCAATCACTGACGAAGGTCCGAGCACTATGTCTCCGCCAGCGAAAACCCTATCCCTGCTCGTTTGAAGCGTCTCCCCATTAACGGCGATTAAGCCGCGCCTTGTAAGCTCAACGCCAAATCCATCAGGTATCCTTGGGGCTTGCCCAATCGCCACAATGAGCGTATCAAAACGGAGTTTGAATTCCGAACCCTCAATCGGTATCGGTCTTGGGCGACCGGACTCATCCGGTGCGCCAAGCCTCATCCTGATGAGCTCAACGGTGATGGAGTCATCATCGCCGATTATGCGCTTCGGCGCAACGAGTTGCTCAATGCTAACTCCTTCCTCAAGGGCGGCTTCAACTTCCTCATCAAGTGCTGGCATCTCATTCCTCGTGCGGCGATAAAGGATCGTCACATTGTCAGCCCCAAGCCTTAATGCCACCCTTGAAGCGTCAATTGCAACATTGCCACCGCCAACCACACCAACGCTTCTTCCGATGGCGATCTCCTTGCCCATGTTCAGGAGCTTCAAAAATGTCAATCCGTCAATCACCCTGCGGTGTTCCTCGCCATCAATTCCGAGCTTGATCGCCCTCTGAGCCCCTATCGCTATCAGGACGGCGTCAAAGCCCTGTGAGAACAGCCAGTCAATGTTTTCAACGCTCGTTTGCGTGCGCAATTCAATCCCCAGTGAGAGTATCTCGTTCACCTCATCGGCTAACACATCCTTTGGCAGCCTATAGTGTGGTATGCCGTAACGCATCATTCCACCCGGCTCATCATTCTCGTCAAACACAGTGACACTGTAGCCGAGCTTCCTGAGGTAATATGCAGCGGTCAACCCAGCTGGTCCGGCGCCAATGATGGCGATGCGCTTCTCCTTTGGCGGCTTAAATGTTGAGCGTTCCTTCCATGTCGGCTTTGCGTTGTCGGCTACGAAGCGCTTCAAAAGCCTAATTGCGATTGGCTCATTTAGCTCCTGTCTCCGACACGCATCCTCGCATGGATGCATGCACACCCTTCCGAGCACCCTTGGGAATGGCACCTTCTCACGGTTGACAGCCAATGCATCTTCAAACTTGCCCTCAGCTATTAGGCGGACATACCTTGGCACATCAATGCCAGCCGGACATGCGTATTTGCATGGCACAAGTGCCTTCTCCCTCGGCTTATCATCAAAGCTGACTTTGTCAAGCAATGCCCCAGAGGGACACACCTCAACACATGTGCAGCAGAATCTGCATCCGGAATCCTCAAGGCGAGTATTGGGTGGTGGTCCAGCGAATGAGCTGTGACCACGAAATATGAATCCGATTGCACCTATGCCCCTTGCCTCTTGGCATGCCTTTATGCAACGCTCGCAGAGTATGCACTTGTTTCGGTCAATCAATATGAGCGGCTCATCCTCAATGGGCTCAAAGCCCCTGTGAATATACTCTGGCTTTGGCAAGCCCTCCGGCAATCCAACTTCTTCAACAATGGAACGCAGCTCGCATGCCTCCCACTTGTAGCAGCATCGCCATTCCACCGGGACATCGTGCTTGCACGACTTAAAATCGCATTTGCTTCTCTCATCGCATAGCAGGCATTCGCTGCACGGGTAATCGCTCAGCAGCAGCCAGAGCACATGCTGCCTCATGCTCCTCACATTGGCGGTATTAGTGTGCACGACCATCCCATCCGAACATGGCAATGTGCATGATGTGTGAAAGCCCTTCATCCCTTCAACTTCCACGATGCACAACCTGCATGCGCCAGTTGGTGAAAGCCTTGGATGATAGCAAAGCGTCGGGATACGAATGCCGGCTTGTCTTGCTGCGAGCAGGACGGTTGTCCCATCTGGGACTTTGATTTGAACGCCGTCAATCGTCACATTAAGCCATCTGATTGACATTGCCATCGCACCTCAACAAGTCCCATGTCGCCGGCTGCATTATGTTTGCCCCTGCTCCCCCTTTCCCTCCTTAGCCATGTGCTCCCTCAGCAGCCTTTCAACGCTTGAGATGGTTTGGCGACCATGAACTTGGTCATCAATTGCCACAACCGGAGCCATGCCGCAGCACCCCAAGCATGCCACTCTCTCAAGTGTGAACATGCCATCCTTTGTTGTCTCCCCCGCCTTCACGCCGAGTCTCTGTGAAACATAGTTGAAGATGTCTTGCCCACCCATCATGTGGCATGCTGTGCCGAGGCAAATCTTCACCGTGTGCTTTCCCCTTGGCACGAGCCTGAATTGCGCATAGAATGTGAGCACCTCATATACCTCAACCTCAAAAATGCCGAGCCACTTTGCCACCTTCCTGATTGATTCGCTTGGGACATAGCCGCAAGCGGATTGTATCTCTTGAAGCAACGGTATTAGGCTGCTCCTCTCCCTTCCGTGTTTTTCAATCAGCGCATCAATGTCAATGCACTCCATTCCCTCTCACTCCGCATCACAGGTTGCCGTTAAGTCAGGATTGCAACTCAGTTGCCGACTGACCCAATCATATGCAGTATAATGTCGTTGGGTTGCTTCAGTGCGGGGGTGTCTGCAGTATGGCGACATTCATTGGGCTCGGCGAGGGCTTAATCAGGCTCTCCCCTCCAGATCATCAACGAATAGAGCAGGCGCAGGTATTTGAGGTTCAAATTGGTGGAGCTGAGTTGAATGTGTGCGTTGCGCTATCACGCTTGGGCGTTGAGACCGCTTGGATATCAAAGCTCACGAATAATTCAATTGGCAGGTTGATAACCAACCGTGCGCGACAATATGGAGTTGATGTTTCAAGGGTTGTTTGGACAGACACTGGGCGTGTTGGTCTTTACTTCTTTGAGGTTGGTTCAACACCGAGAGCCAATACCGTCATCTATGATAGGGCGCATTCAGCCGTTAACACATTGAGTTGTGATGAGCTTGACTGGGAATTTATCTCAAGGGCAAAGGTCATGCATATGACCGGCATCACACCGGCACTGAGTGAGAATGCGAAGCGACTTGTTAAGGATGTTGTCGTGCGCTTGAAGGGGAGTGGCGTGCTGCTCAGCTTTGATGTAAACTACCGAAGCAAGCTCTGGACAGTTGAGGAAGCCCGTCAGACCCTCATTGAGCTGCTTCCAAAGGTTGATTTCCTGTTTGTGACGCTTGAGGATGCGAGGTCTGTAATCGGATTAAATGGAACTCCCGAGGAGATAGTCAAGCAGCTGCGGAGGGAGTTTGCCAGAATGGTTGCGATGCTCACATTCAGTGAGGGCGGTGCAATGGCATGTCCCGATGGCTCAACAGTTTACTATCAACCGCCATATAAGTTAACTGTGGTTGACCGGCTGGGTGCTGGTGATGCCTTTGTTGCAGGTGCTATCTTTGGGTGGTTAAACAAAGAGCCATGGGAGAAGTGCTTAGCTAACGCTGTGGCTATGGCTGCGCTCAAATGCACGATACCGGGTGACTTTGCAATCATTGAAAGGGATGAACTTGAAACGCTGCTGAGCAGTTCAGCGATAGCGGTGAGAAGGTGAAAGGGGCGAAGTGAAATGAGAATTGAAGTCCGCCTTGAACCAGTTCCCAAGACAAAGCTTGTCTTGCGCCGTCCGCCGGATGACTTCCTTGCCCTCCTTTCAAAGCCCAGTTCGGAGCTTGAGGCGTTGATTGGGCAGATTGAGAGCCATCCGCTGTTTCGCCAACTTGTTTCGGTGGGCATCGTGCGCAAGATATGCTTTAGGAGTTTCACAACCGCAGAGCAGCCGAGTGAGAGCGCCATTAAATGGCTGAATGACTTCATCGCAAGGTATGGCATAGACAAGCATCCCAACTGGCAAGCCGACTTCTTTTCACCGAACGCCATAAGCCGTGTTGAGGAACTCGCAAGGAGATACTCAGTGCCACTGCTTCAGGTCAGGAGGGCTTTAAAGCGAATAAGGTTGTTGCTTGCCGAAGAGCAGGGGGAGGGAAGGCAAAAAGTTGTTGAGCAGGGCGGTGAAAGTTTGCTTGAGCCGACTTCAAGTTATACCAACCTGTCGGAGGAAGTGGCGCAGATAGAGGAGTTCGTTAAGAAGTATGGCATCCCAGAGCGCGACTTCCTCAAGATTTGGGAGGGCGAAATGGGCGTTGATGAGTTGTGTGCGCGGTATGGCTGCTCAGTTCCGGAGGCGAGAAGGTTAGTTGGATGCATAAACCGTGTTCAGATACACGAGATGTTTGTGGGTGAGGAGCCGACGGTTAAGCCATTGCCGCAAGCAGTCAGCGGCGTCTCCTTTGAAGTTGTAGCGTATGTTTCGGCGAGGAGCGATGGGACGCTCTCAATTCAATTCCGAGATGAGCAAATCTATGCAGCAAGGTATGTGATTGATGAAGAGGGTTTGAGAACCTTCCTTCGCTCTCACCCGAGTGAAGAGCTTGAGCGCATAGTTAGCCTGTTGCGCTACATCAACAGGTGGCGCAGCTTGCTTGCGAGAGTTGTGTGGACGATATGCTATCACCAACGCCGATTTATATTCATCGGGGACAGGGCTTTGCTAAAACCGCTATCGCAAGCTGAGGTGGCAAGGGAACTTGGGCATCACCGTTCCCATATATGCCGAGTGATAAGGCATCGTGGGATAGCAACGCGCCATGGGAAATACCCACTTAGCGAATTGTGTGCCTCAAAGGAGCAAGTCATACGGAGCATTGCTGAGCGATACCCTGAGTGGACTGACCGCCAGATAGCTGAATTTCTCTTCGTGACACATGGGCTGAAGATTCCGCGACGAACTGTCTCCTACCACCGAGCAAAGGTGAGGCGTGAAAGTGAGCGTCATTGAGGTGGCATGTGGCATTGTGCAAACTCAGACGAAGTATGAGTTTGTTTTTCCTCAAGCAAAATGGTTGCCAATATGCAATCAACCCCTCTTTACGAAATTGCATGTGAGCGCCAAAATGCTGTATGCGTGAGCCTAATGCGGCTGCGTTGGATGCTTTTTGGGTGTGCGTTGCTTGTAGCGTGGGAGCAAATTCAAATGTGGAGGTGATAGATATGGGGATGGTTGACCTGCGTCCACAGAAGGTTAGGCGCAGCCCTGATGAGCTCATTCAACACCTCAAGACATTTGAGCTTGACCTGAAGTTCTCGGCTGGGATTTGGTATTTTTCGCCGGCGGCATCAAGGTTTCACGCACCATATGGCGAGCAATTGGACATACCAAGGCGTTTGGAGATAGCGGCAAAGCTTGCCGACTACGGTTTAAAGGCGCTTGAGGCGCATTACCCGAACGAGTTAAGCGATGAAAACCTTGACCTATGGAAGCAGTTCTCCAAGGACACGGGCATTAGGGTGTTAACGGTCGTCCCGAACCTGTTCTATGAGCCAACATTTGAGTTTGGCTCATTATCATCGCCACTCCCTGAAGTGCGCCAGAAGGCGATAGAGCGCACAATACGAACGCTTGAAATCAACAGGGAACTTGATTGCGATTTCGCGATTGTCTGGCCCGGGATTGACGGATACGAGAACCCGTTTGGGCTTGATTTTTACGGAATGTGGGATAGGTTTGAGGAAGGGCTTGCAGAGGCTATGGATGCAGTCCCGGGTGTGAGAGTGGCGCTTGAACCAAAGCCATATGAACCAAGGGGAAACAACATCTATCGCAACACCGCAGATGGCATACTTATGGCTGAGCATGTTGAGCGGCGGCTGAAGAACGAGGAAAATAAGCGTTTGCTCGCCGAAGGGCATGCACTTGTTGCGCTTAACCCGGAGGTTGGACATGTCTTGATGGGGTTTGAAGATTTGCCATATGCCCTTGCAAGGATACTCCGTGAGGGCAGGCTTGCGCACACTCACTGGAATAGCCAACCACTCGGGAATTACGACCAAGACTTGAATATTGGCGTTGTCATGCCGGAGCAGACGGAGGCTGCATTGTATGTGCTCAAAATGTATGGGTATACTGGCTACTTCGGCATAGACATCAACCCGGAGAGAATGCCAGTTGAGAGGGCGCTTAAAAACTGCATGGATGCGCTCAGAGCCGCAAACGATCGCATAAACAGCCTTGATCATGAACGCATTGTTTGGGCAATGTATCACCCTGACAAAGCAAGGGGATGGATTGAAGCCTACCTCATCAGGATGCGTGCCCTGCATCCCGAGATTTTGCCGCCACTTGAAGACCCAATGTAGTCAAATTTTGGGAACTCAAGCATCGGCAATCGCTAAGCTGCCACAGGAGCAAAAGGGGTAAATCCGGTTCGGTAAACAGGGGCGCATGGGAATGTGCCCGAAAAAAGAGGATTATGCTATATCCGCCTCAAAGCGGCTTCCCGCGGGCAATGTCTGCAGGTGGAAGTTAAATGCGTCCCAGCAAAGGTTACGGTGGCGATGTGGACGAAAAAGTTTGGCAAAGAATTGAGGCGTCAATGAACTTTGAGGAAGGCGACAGGGTGCCAATTTGGGACTATATTGACAACCCCGCAGTCGTCGCTTACTTCCGTCAAGAAGGTGACGATTACGAAACCGCAATGGTCCGCACCTATCACGGGCTCGGCATTGACCTTTGCAGAGGCTACGGCAGTTCTTTTGAGCCATCTCAAGAAGGCACGGTTATCGGCGAAGGCAAAGGGCAGCACAAAATCAGCGGTCAAACTGCGTGGAAAGTTCGCTACGAAATTGAGAGCATTGACGAGTTGAGGGAGTATATCCGAAAGGCTGAACCCGTCTCGTGGGATTGGATTCGCAATTATTGGGTCAACTGGGTGCGCGAGCAACAGCGTAAATTTGCACCATTGACAGTTTATGTGCCCGGGCACGGTTGTGGGTTTCACGATGCCTACGGCTTGATGGGACAGGAACGATTCGCCTACGCCATCTACGATGCCCCGAAAGAAGTTAGAGCGCTGCTTGAAATCACTGGCGAAACCGCTTACAGGTTCGCGAAAGTGGCTGCGGAGGAGCAACTTTGCCCGCTCTATTTCATCGGCGACGACATCGCTTACAAGAACGG